>JACDJA010000261.1_pt1 | contig 66891 bp, 53 predicted proteins | sample 7449241 | NCBI WGS metagenome assembly JACDJA01 (sample SAMN14253289, study PRJNA609438) | sludge metagenome | isolation source: initial anaerobic sludge | collected 2018-12-20 | reverse complement strand
AGGAGGGCGACCGGGTCGACGCCCCGATCTCGGCCGCCGGCAAGCGGGTCGTGATCATCGGCGGGGGCGACACCGGGGCCGACTGCCTCGGCACCGCCCACCGCCAGGGGGCCGCGTCGGTCGAGCAGTTCGAGATCATGGAGCAGCCGCCCACGCACCGGACCGACGCCCACCCCTGGCCCACCTGGCCCTTCACCTACAGCACCACCTCGGCCCACGAGGAAGGCGGCGAACGGACCTACGCCGTCTCGACCAAGCACTTCGTCGCCGACGAGGACAACGTCCTGACCGGCCTGCACTTCGTCGAGGTGCGCCCCCGCCTGGTCGACGGGAGGATGAGCTTCGACGAAGTGCCGGGATCGGAAACCGAGTTGCCGGTCGACCTGGTGTTTCTGGCGATGGGTTTCACCGGGCCGGAGGACTCTCCGCTGCTCGAGCAGTTTGGGGTCGAGCGCGACGCCCGCTCCAACGTGGCCCGAGACGACCACTACCGCACCTCGGCCGACGACGTCTGGGTGTGCGGCGACATGGGCCGCGGCCAAAGCCTGATCGTTTGGGCGATCGCCGAAGGCCGATCGTGCGCCGCATCGGTCGATGCCGCCCTGATGGGCTCGACCGACCTGCCCACCCCGGTGGCGCCCGGCGACCGACCGTTGTAGCTGTCCTACTCCAGCTTGATCCCGGCGGGCACGGGTGGGTCTGTCGGTGGGCCGGCGAACGCCTGGGCCTGGGTCATCCAGCTCAGCGCGTCGTCGCCGACCACATCGAGTTCGGTGTCGTCCAGGTGGCGGCGCTGGGTGACGACCAGACAGAAATCCTCGGCGCCGCCGCTGACCCGCTCGGCGGCGTCGGCGGGCCCGAAGTCCCATCTCGATCCATCGGGGGCGACCAGCTCGACCCGCACGTCGCTGACCGGCGGCACCTCGCCGCGGTTGGTGAACGTCCAGCCCCGGGTGAGGAAGCCCAGCCGGGCGATGTGGGCCAACCTGGCGGTGGGCTGCCGGGTGGCGCCGACCGCATCGCAGATGTCCTGGCCGTGGGCCCACACCTCCATCAGGCGGGCGGTGAGAAACGAGCGGCCGCTCATCGGCGGGCCAAACCAGTTCACCCGGGCACCCTCCTCCAGCGAATCCGCGGCACGCTCGAGCCGGCGGCGGCCCTCGCGCCAGGCCTCGAGCAAGTCGGCGGGGCTCATCGCCCGAAACTCGCCCAGCGTGTGGGCGTCGACGCCCTCGTCACCGTCGACGGCGGAGCCGAGCAGCGCCTCGAACAGCGCCCCGAACGCGTCGGGATCCTCGATCGCCAGGACTGCGGCCCGGTCGAAAAACGTCAGATGGGCGATCTGGTCGGCCACGCTCCAGCGTTCGCTGGGGGTGGGCAGCGACCAGGCGGCGTCGTCGAGGCCGGCGACGACCTCGTCGAGCGCCGACTGCTCGTCGCTCAGGTCGCGGTTCAACTGCGCTGTGTCCACGGGTGTGTGCCTCCAGGCTGTGTCCGGCCGATCGATGCCTCGGGGCCGCCGGTTCGTTTGGCGGGACGGTACCAGCCCGGGGGAGGCTGCTGCGGTGGCACGCTTCACCGGGATCCTCATCCATCGCAACGCATCGGTTGCGCTCCTCGACGTGCTCGACGCCTGGCTGGCTCAGACCGAGCTGGAACGCCTGATCGTCGTCGACAACGGCTCGACCGCCGAACACCTGGAGGCACTGCGCGCCGGGCTGGAGCGCGCCGGGTTGGAGCGCGCCGGGCTGGAGAGCGCCGGGTTGGAGCGCCCCGGGCTGGAGAGCGCCGGTTTGGAGCGCGGCCGCCCGCCGGGTGACAACGGCCCCCTCATCGAGCTGCTCGAGGCCGGGGAGAACCTGGGGTTTGGGCCCGGCGCCAACTTTGGCCTGCGCCACTGGTTGGCCAGCTGCAACACGGACGAGGACACCGAGTGGGTGGCGCTCGCCCCCCACGACGCCGCACCGGCGGTGGATTGCCTGGAGCGGATGGGGGCGGCACTCGATGCCCGGCCCGGCGCTGCGCTGGCCTGCGCCGACGTCGGCGACGGATCCATCCCGGTGTTCGACCCCTACTTCGGCGGCATGGTGACGGTGCCGGGCCCGGCGGCGACGCCGGCCGACCCCGACGGGTGGGAGGACGTCGACTACCCGCACGGCACGCTGATGGTCGCCCGCCGGGCGGCGCTCGAGGAGATCGGGCTGTTCGACGAGCGCTACTTCGCCTACTGCGAGGAGGCCGACCTGGGCGCCCGCGCCCGGCAGCTGGGCTGGGGCGTCGGCCTGGTGCGCGGCGCCCGGGTGACCAACACCCACCTCGGCTCCAGCGTGGCCCTGGTCGACTACCTCCAGCACCGCAACACGCTGCTGTTGGTGCGCACCCACTCCGGGCTGTACCACGCCTTCATCCGACTGTGCATCTCGCTGTACCAGCTGGCCGGGGGCGTGTTGCGCCCCGCCCGTCGCCCGCTGGTGTTCGACGCCCGTGCCCGGTGGGAGGGCATCGTCGACTTTGTGCGGGGCCGGTACGGGCCTCCACCCGAGCGCTACCTCACGCCCCGTTAGGCCTCGGGCCGCCGCACCACCCACACGGCGAGACAGCCGCCTGGTCCCTACGGCCCGCTTGTACCGAGGGGTCGGGCGTTGGCCACCGACCCGGTCGCCAGCACCTCGAAGTTGGCGACGGCGGTGTGCTCCCAGGTGAGCTCGGCGGCCCGCAGAAGCGCGCCGGCCTGCAGCCGGGTGCGCAGGGCGGCGTCGCCCAGCAGGCGGGCCAGGCCGTCGGCCAGCCCCTGCTCGCCGTCGACGAGCAGGCCGCTGTGGTCGGCCCGGATGGCGTCGGCGTGCCCGGCGATGTCGGTGGCGACCGCCGGCGTGCCGCAGGCGGCCGCCTCGGTCATCGTCATGCCCCACCCCTCGCGCTCGGACGCCGAGGCCACGCACCAGGCCGAGCGGTAGAGGTCGATCAGCTCGTCATCGCTGACGTGTCCGGCCATGTGCACCCAGGACTGTCCGCCGACCGCCTCGATCGTGGCGACGACGTCCGGGCGCATGTAGCCCTCGCCGACGATCACCAGCCGCAGGTCCCCCACCCGCTCGCGAGCCCGGGCGGCGGCCCGGACAAGCATCGAGAACCGCTTGACCGGCGCCAGGCGGGCCACCGCAACGACCAGCGGCGTCTCCGAGCGGGTGCCGCCGGGGGTATAGCGGGCGTCGATGCCCGGCTCGACCACGCCCACACGGTCCTGCGAGAAGCCCAGGTCACGGGTCAACTCCTCCTCGGAGGAGGCCGACAACGTCACCACCGGCACCCGCCGGTAGAGCGGTGGAGCCACACGTTCCTCGAGCAGGCGCCCCACCTTGCCCAGCCGGTCGCCCAGCGCCATGTTCCACATCGGGCCGTGCACGTGGTGCAGCCACACCGCATGCGGGCCGCGCCACCAGAGCGGAGAAACAAACGGCATGCCGTTCCAGATCTCGACCAGGGCGTCGCTGGGCCCGTGACGCCCGGTGATCTCGGCGGCCGCAGCCCGGGGGAACACCCCGTAACGTGAGCCCCGCCGGATCACCCGGTAGCCATCGCGGAAGCCCTCGGCGCTGCGGCCCTTCGACGCCGACGAGCGCATCGTCACCTCGAGGCCCGCCTCCGCCCACAGGGCGGCCACGGTCGAGGCGTGCACCTCGGAGCCGCCCGCCTCGTCGTCGTCCAGGTCGCGCCAGCCCAACATGTGAACCCGGCGGATCCCGGAGGCGTCGGCCAACTCGGCCAGGCGCGCCCGTCCCGCCGTGCTGAGCGAGCCGGCGTGCACCGATGGTCCGGTCATCGTCAGGTCTTCTCCCGGTCGAAATCGTCGTCCACCGTCCGTCGCCAGCCGCCGACGAGCCCCTCGACCACCACGTCGACGGCGAGCAGCGCCAGCGACACGAGCACCAGCCCATGGGCGGCGGAGAACAGGTTGGGCCACTCGAAGCCCAGCTCGTAGCCGTTGCGGATCTGCTTGGCGATGACGAACAGGCCGCCCAGGCCGTAGCCGCCGATCCCCACCACCCGCAGCGCCGGCCAGGCGGACGGATAGCGCAACACCAACGCGGTGAACGCGCCGGCGATCAGCCCGACGGGCAGCCCGAAAGCGAGCACGCCGACGACGGCGGCGCCGAGGCCGAGCAGGCCGGCCCGGACCCACGACCGGGGCGCCCCGAAGCGGTCGAGCGGGCTGAGCGGCACCACGTGGGACACCCGGGCCGAAGGACGGTTGACCCGTCCACCCAGCCACCTCGGGTCGAAGAACGCCATCCCCAGCGTCACCAGCAGGCCGATCACCGAGAGGGCGAGCGCGATCCACACCGTCCGCTGCGGGGTCCATTCGATGACGATCTTGGCGTCGGGGCCCACTTCGCCGGGGTTGACCAGCCACCCGTTGGCGAAGCCGTTGATCAGCGTGGGCGGCCCCAGGTCGGTGCCGTCGGCGGTCGTCGCATGCCACCCGGGGTTGAACGACTGGCCCATCACCAACCAGTAGGGCTCGTCGGCGTCGGCGACCGACACCTCGTAGGTCAAACGCGACGTGCGCCCGGTCTCGGTGCGAGGCGCCGACTGGCCGGGCGCAGTGTTCGGGTCGACGCCCAGCCGTGGCGCCGCGGCGCCGCCCTTCAGATCGGTGCTGCCCAGTGGCTCGGCCGGGGTGGCCACCGCGTCGCCCCCGGCGGCCGAGGTGAGCCACAGCTCGTCGAGGTCGACACCCACGCTCAGGCCGGCGCCGCTGCGCAGCAGCGAGGCCTCGGGGCCGAGCTCGATCGTCGGACGCTCGTCGTCGGCGGTGCCCGAACCGGCGGGCGCCTCCGGGTCGCAGGTGCGTACCCCTGCCGGTTGGCGGTCGAGCAGTTCGTCGGCCGTCGCTTCGAGCCGGATGCCGATCGCCTGGCCGTCGAGCGACAACAGGTCGTCGCGGCAGACGCCGCCGAGATCGTCGAGTGGGGCGCCCATCGTCGGTCCGCCCCAACCCACCTCGGCGATGCCGATCGGCAGGTCCGCCTCGGAGTGGCTGAACCACTCCAGCGTGGTGCGAGGGTGGATCTCGTCGACGACCAGGCGAAGGTTGGTACCGCGCACCGCCTTGGGCACCTCGAGGCGGACGGTCGTCGTGTCGCCACGCGTATCGCCCGGCTTGGCCTCCGGCACCTCGATCGACGCCGAGGCCACACCGTCGCCCTCGAGATGGATGGATTTCGGTGTTGAGTGGCGTCCGTCGTTGAGGTAGCTGAACTCCAGCTCGTCGACGCTGATCGCCTTCGGATACTCGAAGTTCACCCAGGTGCCGCCCTGCGGGTTGGCCGGGCTCTGCCAGGCGGTGCTCAGGTCGCCATCGTTCGCCGATGCCGCACGCGCCCGCAGGCTGGCCAAACGTGCAGCGGAGCTGGCGGTGACGCCTCCCTCGTCGGCGCCGGGCACGCCGAGGATGGCGTCGATGCTCTCGTCGGGCTGGCCGAGGGACAGCCGGGCCAGCCCTCCGAGGGCAAAGCTGCGCTCAGCGGGCACCGACAGGGTGCGCACGATCGATGGCTCCTCGTCGTCGAGCACGCCCTCCTCGGGGTTGGCCGCCGCACGGCGTAACACGATCGCCAGCGGGTTGGACAGGCTGTCGCCGCCCAACGTGTCGAGCAGGTCGGTCGGCGGGCGCACCACCTGCTCGAGGGTGGTATCGGCCACCATCAGCTCGGCGATGCCCACCTCGGACACCTTGCCGTAGTCGGCCAGCTCACCCACGTTGGTGTCGAGGATCTCGACCCGCATCCGGGAGAACGTCCGCTCCGGGAAGTCGACCACCTGCCCCTCCGGGCTCAGCGATTCCTCCCCAAGGTCGACCTCGATCGGATCGGCGAAGACTCCGTCGCCGGAATCGAAGCTGAACTCGACCTGGGTCATGTGCCTGTTGCCCCTGCGCTGGCTCTGTACCAAGGTCACGGTGTCAGTAGTGACCGGCGAGTCCCAGGTGAGCTCGAGCGCATCCTGTTTGAGCTCGCCGAAGGCCCCGGTGCGCCATGCGGTGTTCAGCGAACCGTCCACGGCGAAGAACGGTTGGTCCCCGGGCGTGTAGCTGACCCCGTTGCCGTAGGTGGTCGCGTCCACGGTGGCACCGCCGCGGGTCTCCACGACGGTCTGGGTGTCGGTGTCGGTTTCGCCGTTTGAATCGCGGTCGGCCTCGGGGAACACGTCGAGGCGGTTGTCGCTGACGTCGGTGATGATCGGCTCCCGGTCGGCGCGCTCGGTGTAGCCGCGGTTCTCCCGGACCGAGCCCCAGCGCAGGCCCTGCTTGCGGTTGGAGTCGGTGACGATCAGCTCGGCCCCCGGCTCGGTGGCCAGCGCCCGCAGCGCGTCCGGATCGTCGGCGAAGCTGGCCGAGTACAGCACCGGCCGGTCCGGGTCGATCATCCCGGCGCCGGCCGCCGTGACCAGCCCGTGGGCGTCGCCGTCCAACAGGGTGGGGGCAGCGGCCGATTCGGTGCGCACCATCGGGCGGGGATCCTCGACCGGAACGATGCCGACCGACGGCGGGTCGGGCAACGCCGGGTCGGTCCCCAACTCGATCCCGTCCAACAGCGGCACGACCGGGTCGGGGCGATCGGACACGTCGGGGCCGAAGCCCACCGGATCGCCCAGACCGGGGGCCGACGTCACCTGATCCCAGAACGTCCGGGGACGGGGGGAGCGGTACCGACCGAAGCGCAGGTCGTTGCGGGCGACCAGGTCGCCGACCGACATCAGCTGCAGCATCGGGCCCAACGCCGCCGGGTTGGCCGTGCCCTCCTGGTAGGGCAGGTCGAGGGCCATCATCAGCTGGGCCGAGGCGAACGAGCCGTAGGGGATCAACTCGCGAGCGGCGTAGTCGCGGTCGATCAGGCCAGGGGTGACCGGGTCGACCGTGTTGCCCCAGGTGTAGCTGGCAAAGTCGATACCCGGCATCTCGAGCACGCGGGTGTCCCGGTCGCCGGCGTCCAGAGCCGCGGCCACCTCGTTCCAGTACTCGGGGATGTTTTCCGAGCGCTGCAGGTTGTCGTCGACCATCCGTCCGAGGAACAGCGGCGCCTGGTTGATGCCGATCAGCGCCACGATCACCAGGCTCAGCGGCACCCGCAGCCGGGGGCGCAGCGTGGCCACCGCCGAGATGCCGGCGGCGAGCAACACCGCCCCGCCGAGGGCGAGCAGGGGGAGGGCCCGCGGGGTGGACCGGAACGCCAGGCCGGCATCGGTGGTCGTCGCCGCCTTGAACAGCGCACCGGCGGGCGTGGGGGAGTCGAAGGGGTGGGAGGCGATGGCGGTCAGCGCACCGACGACGACCATCAGCACGAAGTACGCCCGGTAACGGAACCGGGTGAGGAACCCCGAGACCACGACCAGGGCGGGCAGCAGGAAGCTGACCACCAGCACCAGCGGGTTCTGCACCATCGTCACCGCGCCGGAGATCCACGGACCCAGCGAGTCGCTGCCGTAGAAGAACCAGTACCCGAGCCCCCGCATGATCTCCGGGGCCGACGACGCCCCTGCGACCACCTTGTAGGTCTCGGTGTAGTCGAGGATCGGAATGCCGTACTTGCCCTGCAGCATCAGCCCGGCCATCCACCACAGCGAGGTGATCAGCGTGAGCACGCCGATGCGGGCACCGACCGCCAACGCCCGGCCCCAGGTGATCTCCCGTTCGGCGAGCAGCGCGTAGAGCACCCACATGCCCGGGCCGATCATCACCAACAGCAACGAGGTGGCGTTGATGCCGCCGACGGTCATCGTGATCAGCGCGAAGGCGGCCGGATCCCGCCAGCCGCCGTGGCGCAGTGCCCGAGCGGTGAAGGCGATCAGCCACGGCAGCCCGGCGAAGGGCAACAAGATGATCGAGATGCGGGCCCCGTAGTGCAGCAGGTAGGGGCTGAGGGCATAGGCGAGCGCGGCGACGGTGACGCCGGGCAACTCCCAGCGCAGGGTGCGCAACATGAAGCGCACGCCCATGCCCGCCGCGAAGATGATCGTGCCCAACCAGATCCGTTGGGCGATCCAGTCCGGGACGCCGATCGTCTCGAAGAACCAATAGAACGGCCCGGCGGGCCACAAATACCCGATGTTCTGGTGGGTGACCGTGCCCAGCCCAACGCCGGTCTCCCACAACCAGGGGGCGTCGGCGAGCAGCTTGCCCGGGTTGAGGTACAGGTAGCTCTTCGTGTCGGCGCCGACCTGGCCGCGATGGGTCAACAGCAGCGGCACATAGGAGACGAGGGCCAGCGCAGCGACAGGCCAGGGCCTCCACTGCTCCAACCTGCCGAGGAGCCGTCTCATGACCCGGGCGATGATAGTGGGCGGCGCCGGATGATCTGCGCGGGCAACCGCTCACGTGCCGTGAGGCCTAGTCCTCCGGTGCAGGTGGGGATGGCGGGTCGGCGGCGGGCCGCTGATCCTGCACCCGGTAGGTGCGGGCGTCGAGCAGCGCCACCGCCTCGGCCAACGACCGGATGCGGGCCTCGAGCCGGCTGAGCTCGCGCACCGCCACCAGGGACATGCCGGAGGAGTAGGCGAGCACCAGCAGCGTCACCAACGCCAAGGGGGTTTCCAAGTGGAGGCGCCTGGCGGCCTGCTCGGCCAACGCCGGAGCGGCCGCCAGGGCCCCGACAGCAGCCCGAGGGCCATCGTCGGAAAGGCGTACTTGATCCGCAGGCGCCCGAGGCGGACGAACCACAGGACCGTGCCCACCGACACGACCGCCCAGATCAGCGCCAGCCAGCGCCACATGTCGTTCATCTCGCCCCACCGGTCGTGAGGCCCGTTCGTCTCACGGCGTCAACCCGTGTATCGCACCGCTCGTCGGTCTCATGAGGCGCGCCGGCGGCGCAGCAACATCAACGCCGTCCACATGCGGAGGTAGTGGAACCCCAGCCGGTGGCCCCGGTGCGAGGGAACCCCCGAGACCCGGGTGCGGCCGGTGATCGGCACCTCGGCCACGCTGAAGCCGAGCAGGTGGGCGGTGATGAGCGACTCGACCGATTCCAGGTAGTCGAGCGGGTAGTCGGCCGCGAACGACGCCACCAACGGTGCGGAGAAACCCCGAAACCCGCTGGAGGGATCGCTGTGGTGGGCGCCGGTATGCAGGCGCACCCCCAGACGCAGCCAGCGCATCGCCAGCGCCCGGTAGGCCGAAGGCCGGTAGTTGGGCGCCCGGATGTCGTCGTCGTGGCCGAACCGGGTGCCGATCACCAGGTCGGCGCCCTCGGCCAGCCCGGCGAGGATCCGCTCGATCTCCTCGGGATCGTGTTGGCCGTCGGCATCGAGCTGCACAGCGCCGTCGTAGCCGGCGTCGTGGGCATGGCGAAACCCGGTCCGCAGCGCCGCCCCGATGCCCAGGTGTACCGGCATCGGGGCCACCGCCACGCCGGCGCGCCGGGCGATGGCAGCGGTGGCGTCGATCGAGCCGTCATCGACCACGAGCACGTCGAGGGTCGCCGAGGAGTCGCTCAGCGAAGCCACCCGCTGCAGGAGGGCGTCGATCGACTCCTCCTCGTTGAAGGCGGGAACGATGACCAGGATCCTCGGACGCCGTGCGGCCAGCTGTCCCTCCACGCAGCGCAGCCTACCGTCGCCGCGTCGCCCACCGATCGAGACGTGGGGCCGAGGTGCTAGGCCGACACCAGGCTGACGTTGCGTCGGGTGGCGGCCGACGGTCCGGAGGCGTGCCGGCCGTCGTCGGGCAGCGCACCGTCGGCGCCGGCGGCGCACTCGGGCGACACCCGGATGACCAGCAGCTCGTCGGTGCGAAAGCTGGCCACCCGCTCGGACCAGCAGTCGATCGCCTTGCGGGCATTGTTGGAGCGAAAGAACGTCGTCATCGTGCGTTCCGGCTGGTAGGCGTCGACGCCGTCGACCTCGTGGGTGGATCCGTCTCGCAAATGAACCTCGTAAGTGGCCATGTGTCGACCGTACGCCGGTCACCCTGTGCGGAGGAAGAGGACAAGGCTGTGTCTTTCGGGGCATTTCTGTGGAGATGACGGTGCAGACGACCGCCCCGCTGTGGAGATCCTGTGGGCTACTCCACCGCGGCGAAGGGCTACATCCGGGCGATCGGGAGGGGTCGATAGCGGTGATGGCGGCGGGGGGCGCGGATGCCCGCCAGCTTGATCAGCTGTTGTACCCGGGCCCGTTGCCCGGCGTAGGGCGCCAACAGCTCGAGCATGCGCTGGTCGTCGGCCCGCTGCTCCCCGGCCAGGGCCCAGGCCACGGTCGAGGGGAGGTGAAGGTCGCCGAGCAGCACCGCATCGGGATCGCCCATCGCCACGCGGGTGGCGATCGAGACGGTCCAGGGGCCCAGGCCGGTAATGGTGCACAGCCTGCGGCGAACCTCGGCGGCCGGGTGTCGTGTGACGAGCTGATCGAGCGACGACGCCCGTCGGGCCAGGCCGATCATCAGGTCGCCACGGGAGCGCTCGACGCCGAAGCCGTGTAGCTCGTGGGCGGTCAGGGTGGCGATCACACTCGGCTTCGGGGGCACGACCAGGCGGTCGGGGTCGGGGATCAGCCGGTCGAGGTGCGGGTGTGAGGGTGCCGCCTCGCCGTAGGCCCAACACATCCGGGTCCAGGCGCCGTGGGCCTCGCCGGCGGTCACCCGTTGGCCGAGCACGGCGGGGAGGAGGGCACCGGTCAGGTCGCCGGTGGCGCCCATGCGATACCCGGTGCTGCGGCGGGCCAGGCGCGCCAGCGCCGGCGGCCGAGCGTCGATGAGTGCCCGATGGTGATCGTCCAGCCCCACCAGCGTCGGGACCAGGGCGATCGCCTCCGCAGCGCCCGGCCCGGCGGCGACGGCGATGAGGGCCCCGTCGGCGACGCGCAGGGCGAGGGTGGCCACCCCCGACGGCCAGCGGCCGGCCCAGCGGGCCCGATCGGGCCACAGCCGGCGGGTGGGTGTCGAGCCGCCCCGCAGCCGCCCGAGCGTGGCGCGCAGGTCGAGTGGCCGGGCGAGCGCCCAGGTGCCACGCTCGGCGGCGGTGGCGTTGGCGGAGGGGTCAGACACCGGTCTTGAGGTAGATCCCGACCGCAATGCCCGATGCGGTGAGCAGCCCCATCACCAGCCAGGTGGAGCGGGGGATCGAGCCGTCGGCGGGTACCCCCGGAACCTTCTCCCGGATGTAGTGCAGCGCCCGGTCGGCCCAGGCGACGTCCTTGGACAGGATGGCCAGCCCTGCGGCGATGGCCAGAGCCCCGGGCCCGGGGGCCATCAACATGATGATGCCGGCGAGAATCACCACCGTGCCCAGGCTGATGCGGCCGAGGCGGATGAGCACGTTGCGGCTCGCCTCCTCCTCGCTGTCCTCGCCGTGCCCGGTGGCGTACTCGGCGGCGATCGCCGCCGCCCTCAGTCGGCCACGCTGCTTGGGCTCCATCAGCACGTCGGAGGAGCGCCGAAAACGCGGGCGCTTGGGTCGGCGAAACATGGCGACGCTCGGGTTGGACGCCCCGGGGCGAAAGCGACGGGCCCGCGTCGAACCTGGCGTCGTGTCGTCGTTGGCGGAGCCCGCCGACCCCTCGCCGGACCGCCCGGCATCGTCGGACTGCTCGGCTTCGTCGGCCAATCCGGATTCGGGGGCCAACTCGGGTTCGTCGGTGACCTCGGGTTCGCAGGACCCCCCGGCGTCATCGGCCAATCCAGGCTCGGCCGGCGCCTCGGGCGTCCCGTCCTGCCCGTAGCCCTCTCTCGCGGCGCCCCTCATCCGACCAATCGTACCGCCGCCTCGGTCGTGGCTAAACCGATTCGTTGGGAGCGTGGGGCTCGGAGGGGTCCGGGGCGAGCTGTGCCCGAGCCCACGGGTAGTCCGGCTTGCCGCTCGGCGACCGCACCACCTGGTCGACGAGCACCAGACGGCGAGGCAGCTTGTAGTCCGCCAGGTGCGCCCGCCCGAACTCCCGCAGCTCGTCCAGGCTCAGCCGAGCGCCCGGGCGCAGCGCCGCCACCGCTCCAACCGCCTGACCGAAGCGGGCATCCTCGGCGGGGGCGACGACCAGGTCGACCACCGACGGGTGATGGGCCAGTCGTTCCTCGACCTCCTCGGCGAACACCTTCTCGCCGCCGGTGTTGATGCACGCCGACTCCCGGCCGAGCAGCTCGATGTTGAGCCGATCCCCGGAGCGCCGGTACCGGGCCCGATCGCCGGTGACCGCCAGGCGCCGGCCGCCGAGGACGGGGAAGGTGCCGGCGGTGCGTCCCGGGTGGCCGAGGTAACCCAGCGGCACCCGGCCGCTGCGGGCCAGCCAGCCGACCTCCGAGCTCGGTCGACCCTCGGGTGGGGGTTCGATCAGCGCGTCGGCCGCGTCGTTGACGATCACGGTGCCGGCGCCGGGGCGAAACGCCCGCGCCTCGGCCTCGACCGTCATCCCGGGGGGGCCGGCGCGGTGACGGTGCACCGCTTGGCGACCGGACTCCGAGCTGCCGAGCACGTCGACGATGCTCAGGTGGGGCCAGCGTTCGGCCAGCTCCGACTTGACCGACGGGGAGAGGATCGCACCTCCGGTCAGCAGGTGGCGGAGGCTGGGGAGTTGCCGGTGACGGCGGCGGTCGGCCTCGAGCAGCGGCCGGGCGAAGGCATCGCCGACGATGATCAACGCGGTTGCCTCGCCCCACTCGACCGCATCGAGCACCGCATCCGGGTCGAAGCGCTCGGGGTGCTCGGGCAGGATGACCGTGCCACCCTTCAACCAGGCGGCCAGCGCATTCCAGTGGGCGGCCCCGTGCATGAACGGCGGCGCCGGCAAGGTGATGGGCGGAGCGTCGGGCAACGACGCCGCCCACGCCTCGGCACCAACCTCGTCGGCGAGTTCGCCCGGGTGGAACCCCAGCGCCGACACGGCGAAGTCACTCTGGCGCCACAGCACCCCCTTGGGCGTGCCGGTCGTGCCGCCGGTGAACACCACATAGCGGTCCTCGTGGCTCCAGGCCGCACGCACCTCGTCGGGCAGCGCCCCGGCGCCGGCGAGCACCTCCTCGTAGTCGAGCGCCCCGGGCAGGAGGGGATGGCCGGAGTCGTCGGGCACCCGCAGGATCAGCCGGGGGCGGTGCGCCAAGCGGGGGAGGGCCTCCGACAGGGTGGGGGTAAACGCCTGGTGATAGACGACCGCTTCGGGTTCGGCGTCGTTGAGCAGATCGACCAGCTCGGTCGCCCGGTAGCGGTAGTTGACGTTCATCCCCGTCGCCCGGGCCTTCCAGGCGCCGACCATCGCCTCCAGGTACGCGGGGTGGTTGTGCATGTAGAGGGCGACCCGCGGGTTGGGGCACCGCCACGGCTCGGTTGGCGCCGCTGCCGCAACCGGGGGAGCGACGATGCCGGCCTCGACCAGCGCCGCCCCGAACGCATCGGTACGCCGGGCCAGGTCGGCCCACGTCGTCGTGCGGTCCGGGGTGCGCATCGCCGGACGATCAGGCCTGGCCCGGGCGATGGCATCGAACAGGGTCGGGAAATGAGGTTCCACGTCAGGGACCGTACCGGGCCCGAATATGAAATGGCTTCGGAGAGTGCTCGGCGGGCCGCATACGTGGCAGGCTCGGTCGATGGCACGGGCTGCCCGCTGGGTCTACGAGGGGGTTCGGGAGCTGCGGGGAGTCAGCCCGCAGCTCGACACCTTGATCGATCGGCACGGCGCGCCGCCGTGGGGGCGTCCGATCCCGGTCGCCGACCGCTTCCCAACCCTGGCGCGGGGCATCGCCTACCAGCAGCTGGCCGGCGCCGCCGCCGCAGCGATCTGGGGGCGAGTCGAGGCGGCATCCGGCGGTGCCCCGGTCCACCCAGCCGCCCTGCTGGCCGTGCCCGAGGCCGAGCTGCGGGCCGCCGGGCTGTCCCGGGCGAAGGTGGCGGCGCTCCGGGACCTGGCGGCCCGTGTGCTCGACGGCCGGCTCCGCCTGGGTCGGCTCGGGACGATGGGCGACGAGGAGGTCACCGAACGGCTGGTCAGCGTGCGAGGCATCGGTGAATGGTCGGCGCAGATGTTTCTGATCAGCGCGCTGCGACGACCCGACGTGTGGCCCTGCGGCGACGTCGGCGTGCGGGCCGGCTGGGGCAAGGCGCATCGCACCGAGGCGCCGTCGGTCCATCAGATGCCCAAGCTGGGCGAACCGTTTCGGCCCTACCGTTCCCTGGTCGCCTGGTACTGCTGGCAGAGCGCCGATACCGCCCTCCCCGAGTAGGGGGGTTCCGCTGGGGGCATGGGTGCCACCCGGGCAGTGCGGGCGGTCGGAACGGCCGAAAGACGAGCGGACGGCCGACTAGCTTCGGGCTGACAGCCAATCGAGGGGGACCAGATGTCGATGACCGTTCGTGGAGTGATCGCGCGCAGCAAAGGCGCACCGGTCGAGGTGACCGACATCGTCGTCCCCGACCCCGGTCCGGGCGAGGCCCGGGTGACCGTGCAGGCCTGCGGTGTCTGCCACACCGACCTGCACTACCGCGAGGGCGGCATCTCCGACGACTTCCCGTTTCTGCTCGGCCATGAGGCGGCCGGCATCGTCGAGTCGGTCGGCGAGGGGGTCACCGAGGTCGAGGTGGGCGACTACGTCGTGCTGAACTGGCGGGCGGTGTGCGGCGAGTGCCGGGCGTGCGCCAAGGGCCAACCTCAGTACTGCTTCAACACCCACAACGCCACGCAGCAGATGACCCTCACCGACGGCACGCCGCTGTCGCCCGCACTGGGCATCGGCTCCTTCTGCGAGGCGACGCTGGTGGCCGCCGGCCAATGCACCAAGGTGAACCCCGAGGCCGATCCGGCTGCAGCGGGCCTGCTTGGGTGCGGCGTGATGGCGGGCTTCGGCGCAGCGGTCAACACCGGCGAGGTGTCACGTGGCGATTCGGTGGCCGTCTTCGGCTGCGGTGGTGTGGGTGACGCCGCCATCGCCGGCGCAGCGCTGGCCGGGGCCACCACGATCATCGCCGTCGACCGCGACCCGAAGAAGCTGGAGTTGGCCACGCAGTTCGGCGCCACCCACACGGTCGACGCCTCGTCGGTCGACCCGGTCGAGGCGATCCAGGACGCCACCGGCGGGTTTGGCGCCGACGTCGTGATCGAGGCGGTCGGGCACCCCGAGGTTCTCAAGCAGGCGTTCTACGCCCGCGACCTGGCCGGCACGATGGTGCTGGTCGGCGTGCCCACCCCCGACATGGTCATGCCCGAGCTGCCGATGATCGACTTCTTCGGCCGCGGCGGGGCACTGAAGCCGTCCTGGTACGGCGACTGCCTGCCGAGCCGCGACTTTCCGGCGCTGACCGACCTGTACCTGCAGGGCCGGTTTCCCCTCGACAAGTTCGTCACCGAACGCATCGGCATCGACGATGTGGAGGAGGCTTTCACCAAGATGGGCACCGGCGACGTCCTGCGCAGCGTTGTCGAACTGTAGGGCTGGGTCCCCGCTTCGCTGAGACCGTTCAGGCCACGGAGGCTGGCTCGCCGCTTACCGGCCGACGTAGGCGGCGAGGTGCTCGCCGGTGAGGGTGCTGCGATCGGCGGTCAGGTCGGCGGGCGTGCCCTCGAACACCACCCGGCCGCCGTCGTGGCCGGCGCCGGGACCGAGGTCGATGATCCAGTCGGCGTGGGCCATCACCGCCTGGTGGTGTTCGACGACGATGACCGACTTTCCGGAGTCGACCAACCGGTCGAGCAGGCCGAGCAGGTGCTCGACGTCGGCGAGGTGCAGCCCGGCGGTCGGCTCGTCGAGCACGAACACGCCGCCCCGTTCACCCAGGTGGGTGGCCAGTTTGAGCCGCTGGCGCTCACCCCCGGACAGGGTGGGCAGGGGCTGGCCCAGCCCGATGTACCCCAGCCCGACGTCGACGAGCCGGGTGAGGATCTTGTGGGCCGCCGGAAGCGCAGCCTCACCGTCGCCGAAGAACCGCTCCGCCTCGTCGACCGTCATCGCCAATACCTCTGCGATGTTTCTCCCGGCCAGGGCGTACTCGAGCACCTCCGGCTGAAACCGCTTGCCCTCGCAGTGCTCACACGTGGTGGCCACGCCGGCCATCACGCCCAGATCGGTGTAGAGCACGCCGGCGCCCTTGCACTCGGGACAGGCGCCCTCGGAGTTGGCGCTGAACAGCGCCGCCTTCACGTCGTTGGCCTTGGCGAACGCCTTGCGGATCGGGTCGAGCAACTTGGTGTAGGTGGCCGGGTTGCTGCGCCGGGAACCCTTGATCGCGCCCTGGTCCACCTCGACCACCCCGTCGCGCCCCGCCAACGATCCGTGGAGGAGCGAGCTCTTGCCCGACCCGGCCACGCCGGTGACGACGACCAGCACCCCGAGGGGGATGTCGACGTCGACATCGACCAGGTTGTGAGCGTTGGCGCCCCGGATCTCCAGCACACCCTTCGGTGCCCGCACCGCCGCTTTGAGCGTTGCCCGGTCGTCCAGATGGCGACCGGTGATCGTGTCGCTCGCGCGCAACCCCTCGACCGTGCCCTCGAAGCACACGTGGCCTCCGCCCGTGCCGGCACCGGGGCCCAGGTCGACGACGTGGTCGGCGATGGCGATCGTCTCGGGATCGTGCTCGACGACCAGCACGGTGTTGCCCTGGTCCCGCAACCGCAGCAACAGCGAGTTCATGCGCGCCACATCGTGGGGATGCAGCCCGATCGTCGGTTCGTCGAAGACGTAGGTGACGTCGGTGAGCGACGAGCCGAGGTGGCGGATCATCTTGACCCGCTGCGCCTCACCGCCCGACAGCGTGCCGGAGGGCCGGTCGAGGCTGAGGTAGCCCAGGCCGATGTCCTCAAACGAGTCGAGCACGTGCCGGAGCCCCGAGAGCAGCGGCGCAACCGACGGCTCGTCGAGCCGGGTGACCCAGCCGGCCAGGTCACCGATCTGCATCGCGCACAGCTCGGCGATGTTGGCGCCGTCGATCGTCGAGGCGCGGGTCTCGTCGCTCAGCCGGGTGCCGTCGCACCCGGTGCAGGTCGTGAACGTCACCGCCCGCTCGACAAAGCGGCGGATGTGGGGGAGCATCGCCTCGACGTCCTTGGACAGGATCGACTTGCGCACCTGTCCGATGAGACCCAGATAGGTCAGGTTGGTGCCGTCCACCTTGATCTTGGTCGCCTCCTTGTACAGGAGGTCGTCGAGTTCGGCGGCGCTGAACTCGACGATCGGCTTGTCCGGGTCGAACCAGCCGCAGCCGCGATAGATCCGGCCGTACCAGCCGTCCATGCTGTAGCCGGGGACGGTGATCGCCCCCTCGTTGAGCGACTTGGTGGCGTCGAAGATCGCCGACAGGTCGATGTCGTCGATCGCTCCCATGCCCTCGCAGCGCGGGCACATGCCCCCGGTGATCGAGAAGCTGCGGGTCTCGCTGGTCGTTCGCCCCTGCTTCTCGAAGCGGACCCGCCCGGAGCCGCTGATCGAGGCCACGTTGAACGAATAGGCCTGGGGTGAGCCCAACCGCGGCGTCGCCAGCCGGCTGAACAGGATGCGCAACATGGCGTTGGCATCGGTCACCGTGCCGACCGTGGAGCGGGGGTTGGCCGCCAGGCGCTCCTGATCGACGAGGATCGCTGTGGTCAGGCCGTCGAGCATGTCGACCTCGGGACGGGCCATCGTCGGCATGAACCCCTGAAGGAATGCGCTGTAGGTCTCGTTGATCAGCCGCTGGGACTCGGCGGCCAACGTGTCGAACACCAGCGAGCTCTTGCCCGAACCGGACACGCCGGTGAACACGCTCAGGCGGCGCTTCGGAAGCTCGACGCTGAGGTCGGCCAGGTTGTTGACCCGGGCGCCCACGACGCGGATCGTGTCGTGGGCGTCGGCGGGGTGCACCCCTACGTTCTACCTGTTCGAGCAGGCCCCCGCTTCGCTGTGACCGTTCAGGCCACGGAGGCCGGACTGCTGCCCGGTGGTGATCCGGCTCAGATGGTGGGGGCGTTCGCCTTGGTCATCGGGGTGTCGACCGCGGTCGGCGTCAGCGGGAAGTGGCAGGCCACCCAGTGATCGTCGTCGTCGCCGACACGGGCCATCTGGGGCTCCACCTGCGAGCAGATGTCCTGGGCGATCGGGCAGCGAGTGCGGAACCGGCAGCCCGACGGCGGGGTGATCGGCGAGGGCAACTCGCCCTCGAGACGGTGCTCGACGTCCTGGGGCACCTCGGGGTCGGGCACCGGGATCGACGAGATCAGCGCCCGGGTGTACGGGTGGGCGGGGGAGTCATAGAGCGTGTCCGGCGGGCCGATCTCGCACATCTTGCCCAGGTACATCACCGCCACCCGGTCCGAGATGTTCTTGACCACCGCCAGGTCGTGGGCGATGAACACCAGCGTCAGGCCGTAGCGCTGCTTCATCTCCTCGAGCAGGTTGAGGATCTGGGCCTGCACCGACACGTCGAGCGCCGACACCGGCTCGTCGCAGATGATCAGCTTCGGGTCGGTGATCACCGCTCGGGCGATCGAAATGCGCTGGCACTGGCCGCCGGAGAACTCGTGTGGCTTGCGGTCGCCGGCCGCCTCCGGGTCCACGCCGACGTCGGCCAGTGTGGTCGACGCTTTGGCGGTCCGCTCGTCGTTGGTGCCCAGGTTCCAGATGTTGAGCGGCTCGGCGACGATGTCGATCACCGAGCGGCGCGGGTTGAGCGACGAGATCGGATCCTGGAAGATCATCTGCATCGTCGGCCGGGTGGCCCGCAGCGCCTCGCCCTTCAGCGAGGTCAGCTCCGTGCCGTCCAGCGTGACCGTGCCCCGGGTGGGAGGCGGCAGCTGCATGATCGCCTTGCCGGTCGTCGACTTGCCGCAGCCCGACTCGCCCACCAGGCCCAGCGTTTCGCCGGGGGCCACATCGAAGCTGATGTTGGAGACGGCGTTGACCTTGCGCCCGCCCTTGGCGGGAAACTCCATCACCAGGTTCTCCACCCGAAGCAAGACCTCGTCGGCGGGGCGCAGGTGCGCTGTTCCGGAACCAGCCATCTCAGCTCTCCTCGGTCGCCGCGGGCGACCCGTCGGCCTGGGTGTTGATGTGTGGGGGGGTGATCGTGTTCGTTTCGTCGCTGCCCGCCGGTCGGTCCGCCTGGGCGCGGTCGGCCTGCTCGGCCAGCTGTGACCGCACCGATGCATGGGACGACGGCGAAACCGTCGTTTCGTCCAGCACCACCTCATCGCCGGGCAGCGACACCCCGGCGCGCCGCAACTGCACACGGATCTCGTCGTTGGCCGGGGAACCGACCGGGAAGTGGCAGGCGTAGAAGTGGCCGGGAGCGGTCGGGCTTTCGATCAGCTGAGGTTCCTCGGTGCGGCAGCGGTCCTGCGCATAGGGGCACCGGGGGCTGAAGCTGCATCCCTCCGGAGGGTTGACCAGGTCGGGCGGCCGTCCGCCGATGGCCACCAGACGGGTGTGCGACGCCATCTCCAGCTTGGGGATCGCGGCGAGCAACGCCTCGGTATAGGGCATCTTCATCTCGCGGAACAGCACCCGGGTCGGGGCGCGCTCGACGATGCGCCCGGCATACATCACCGCGATCTCGTCCGCCCGGGAGGCGACGACGCCCAGGTCGTGGGTGACGAGGATCATGCCCATGTAGCGCTCGCGCTGCTGTTCGGCCAGCAGGTCGAGCACCTGGGCCTGCACGGTAACGTCGAGCGCTGTGGTCGGCTCGTCGGCGAAGAGCAGTTTGGGACCGCACGCCAGGGCGATGGCGATCACGACCCGCTGGCGCATGCCACCCGACATCTCGTGGGGATAGACGTCGATGCGCTTGTGGGGCTCGGGGATGTGGACCGCCTCGAGCAGCGCCATGGTGCGCTCGCGGGCCTCGCTCTTGGACAGATCGAGGTGCACCCGCATGCTTTCAGCGATCTGGGCACCCACCTTCATCACCGGGTTGAGGGCGGTCATCGGATCCTGGAAGATCATCGCCATCTCGGTCGCCCACAGGTCGCGGTATTCGGCCTCGGACAGGTCGGTGATCTCCCGACCGCTGAGGCGCACGGTGCCCGATCGCTCGACATTGCGCCGGGGCGTGAGCCCCATGATCGAACGGCTGGCAACCGACTTGCCCGAGCCGGACTCGCCGACGATGCCGAGCGTCTTGCCCCGCTCGACGGTCAGGCTGAGCCCGTCCACCGCGCGCACCATGCCCCGCGGGGTTCTGAACGCCGTGTGCAGGTCGGTGACCTCCAAGAGAGGAGCGTTGGCGGAGTCCGTGCCACCCGAGGTGCCCTCGGTTGGCCGGGTCGTTGGATGGTCGGTTGCCGCAGCATTGGTTCCAGGGCTCACAAGAGGCTCTCTCTCACGTTGAATCGCTTTTGGATGACATCGCCCAGAAAGTTCAGGGACATGACGGTGAAGAAGATGAAGATGGTCGGCGCGATCACCATCATCGGCACCCGCCGCAGCTCGGGCTTGCCCGCCGCCAGGATGTTGCCCCAGGACGGGGTCGGCAGCTTGACGCCCAAGCCGAGGAAGGCCAGGCCGGCCTCGGCCACGATGGCGACGCCGATCGCCAGCAGGGTGATCGCCATCATGGCGGGGACGACGTTGGGCAGCACGTCACGGAACAACACCCGCCACGGTTTGGCGCCCATCGCCCGGGCGGCCATGACGAAGTCGCGGTCGGCCCACGCCAGCGTGTTGGCTCGCGTGATCCGGGCGAGCAGCGGGATGGCGATGATGCCCAACGCCGCCATCAACACGACGATCCGCTTGGCGACCGAATCCTGGGGCCCGTTGGCGAAGACCGAGACCAACAGCAGCGCCAACACCAGCTGCGGGAATGCCAGCAATGCGTTGAACGTCGGCGACAGCACGGCATCGGTCTTGCCCCGGAAGTAGCCGGCGGCCAGGCCGAGCAGCCCACCGACGAGCAGCCCGATGGCGATGGCGCCGACCGCGATCACCAGTGTCCACTTGGCGCCGTTGATCAGCCGGCTGAACAGGTCGCGCCCCACCTCGTCATAGCCGAGGATGGCGGCGCCGGAGGGGCCTTTGCGAGCGTTGATCGGGTTGGCGGCGGTCGGGTCGACGAGAAACAACGGGGCGAAAATCGACGCCAACGTGATGACGGCCAGCCAGGCGATCGACAGCCAGGCCCCGATGCCGAGGGGTGCCCGCTGGTCGGTGGGGATCAGCTCATCGGGTCCGGATGCGGTCATCGAGTCGAGCGCGCTGACCGGCCGTACGGGCGCGGCGGCCTCCTCGAGGAGGTCTTCGGTCGAGGTTGGGGTCTTAGGCATTGCGGATCCTCGGGTCGACGAAGCCGTAGAGGATGTCCACGGCGATGTTCACCAGCACGAACAGGATGGCCATCGCCGCCACGAAGGTCTGAAGGGCGCCGTACTGCCGGGACAGGATGGCCATCGCCGCCACGAAGGTCTGAAGGGCGCCGTACTGCCGGGACAGGATGGCCTGGGCGGTGAGCGTGCCCAGCCCCGGGATGCCGAAGATCACCTCGACGATCAGTGCGGAGCCGATCATCGTGCCCACCGACAGGCCGGCGACGGTCAGCAGCGTGATCGACGACGCCCGTAGGGCGTGGCGCCACATGATGCGCCGAGGCGACAGCCCCTTGGCCCGGGCCATCGTGATGAAGTCCTGGCGCAGGGTGGCGATCAGGTCGGTCCGCAGCAGGCGCATGTAGATCGCCGCCGGACCGAGCGACAGCGCGAAGGCCGGGATGATCACGCGCCGGAGGTGACCGATGGTGTCGTACCAGGGGTCCCGCCAGCCGGACGGGGGTAACCAGTGCAACTTGACGCCGAGCACGTACGCGAGGATCAACGTGAGCGCGAAGCCGGGTATCGACAGTGCTGCATAGGCCGAGTTGGAGATCATCTTGTCGATCCAGCCCCCCTCGTGGGAGGCGGAATGGATCGCCAAGGGGATCGCCATCGCCAGGGCGAGCACCTGGGCCCACAGCATCAGGATCGCCGAGGTTCGGATCGCCGGCCAGAACTGGTCGGCAACCGGCCGGTTGGATGACACGGTGTAGTAGTTACCCAGGTCGCCGGTGGCAAAGCCGCCCAGCCACTTGACGTAGCGCACGGGCACCGGGTCGTCCAGGTTGAGGTCGGCGCGGATCTCGTCTCGTTGCTGACCCTCGGCGAACGGGGCGATGACCGTCACCGGGTCGCCGGGGATGAAGCTCATCACCACCGCGGTAACGAACGTGACCACGATGACGACGAGCACCAACTGGCCGAGACGGGTAAGTATGAACTTGGCCATTGGCGTCAGGCTCCCTTGGGACTATTCATCGATCGTCTTCACATCGACGGGGATGTAGTCGACCTCGGCCTCCGGAGGACACGAGACGCCCTTCCGGCACAGCCCGTGCACCGCATGTCCGCTGGACAGCCCCGGGAACGGCTTGGAACCGTCGGGGTTGTTGGGCCCGAGGATGCCCAGGACATCGGGCTGGGTGACGATCGCCCAGTGCGACGAGTAGGCCCATATGTTGAAGACCTCCTCGCTGAAGGTGCGGTTGACCTCCTCGTACAGCTCGGTCCGTTTGGCCAGGTCGGGTTCGGAGCGGGCCTCGACCATCAGGTCGTTGATCTTCTTTCCGCCCGGGTGCATCCACTCGCCGTCCTCGGTCTTGGCGTTGAAGCGTGCGAAGTTGGTCGGGCCGTCGGTCCACCACACCGACTGCAGGTCGGGCTCGGTGCCCGGGTGCAGCCGGAAGACCGACGCTTCGAAGTCGCCGCTGATCGCATCGTTGATCAGCTGGGCCTGGTCGATCGTCTTCAAGTTGATCGTGACCCCGCTTTCTGCGGCCAACTGCTGGAGCAACTGGCCGAGGCTGAGGACGGAAGGGACGACCGACATCTCGAACTCGAGCGGCTGGCCGGTCTCCTCGACGTACTTCCTGGCGTACTCCCGAGCCTTCTTCGGGTTGTACTCGGGGAAACCCGGGTCCTCGAGATAGCCGGGGCTGCCGGGCGGGAACGGCCCGCTGCGCTGTTCGGCCAGGCCGGCATAGACCGCCTGGTTGATCGCCTTCCGGTCGCCGCCGTAGGCGAGCGCCAGCCGGGCGTTCTTGTTGGAGAACGGCAGCTTGGAGTTGTTCAACATCACATAGCTGAGCTCGGCGAACTTGAACGTGTCGTACATGTTCAGGTTGCCGGTGTCGGCGTCGGTTCGGAAGTCGTCGACCACCAGGTCGTCAGACACGTGCATCGCGTCGATCTCGTCGCCGCGCAGCGCGTTGGAGCGAGCGTCCCCGTCGGGGATCGGCCGGAACTCCATGCCGTCGAGCAGCGGGTAGCCCTCGATCCAGTAGTCGGGGTTCTTCTTCAGCACCAGCTTGTCGCCCGGGCTCCAGCTTTCGAACATGAACGGTCCGGTGCCGATCGGCTTGGCATCGCACGTGTCGGGGTCGTCGAGCTGGGCCTGGGCCATCACCCCGAAGCGGTTGGAGCTGTTGAGGAAGGCGGGGAACGCCCGCCAGGGCACCCCGGTCGTCACCTTCACCGCGTACTCGTCGACGACGTCAACCGACGCGATGTTCCCGTAGATGAATTGCTGCAGCAGAGCGCTTCGGCCCGGGTACTGGCCCCGGTTGGCGTCGAGGTTGTTCTTCACCACCTGGGCGGTCAGGGGACTGCCGTCGTGAAACGTCACGCCCTTGCGCAGCGTGATCGTCCACTCGGTGTAGTCGTCGTTGGAGGTGACGTCCTTGGCGAGAAAAGGCACGTACTCGCCGTTCTCGTCCGGGATGGTGAGCGGGTCGTACAGCGCCCGGGCGGTCTGCAGCCCAGCGATGGCCAGTTGCCCTTCGGGGAGGCACCAGCCTCCGTCGTTCTCCGCCTCCATGCCGTAGATGACCGTGTTCTCGGCCGGAGGCGGGGTGCATGCGGCCAGCCCGGCGGCCAGCACGGCCAAGCCGATGAGGGCCCGGAGCGGCGACGCCCAGCGGGCGCGCGATCCGGTCGACTGCACGCTCGTGCCAGGTGCTTTCACGTGGTTGCTCGCTCGCTGATGTCGCACCCCTTCAAACCGTTGCGTCACACCCGAGGTGATCACAGCGTGTGACCCCCAACACAGGCGCGGCGACACTCTAGGGCATTGACGCGTCGCCGGCGCGAAGGGCGTCGACGACGACCACGTACTCCCCGCGCGCCTGACCAATCGGGGTGCTCAGCGTGCCGATCACCACCCGTTCGTGGGTCTTGGTCAGGTCCTTGGCCACCAGCGCCCGCCGGTCCGGTCCGCAGGCGTGCGCAAGGTCGGCGAGGGTCGCCTCGACCCGGCGGGGGCTCTCGAAGATCACGGAGGGCACGGCGCTGTGGGCGACCGCCTCGAAACAGCGGTGACGATCGGCGCCCGAGCGGGGCGGGAAGCCGGCCATCACGAACCCGGATCTCGCCCACCCGACACGGGCGAGCGCGTCCGAGACGGCGGAGCGCCCCGGCACGACGGCGACCGAACCCCCGGCGGCGCGGACCCCGGCGACGAGGCGCTGCCCCGGGTCGGAGATGGCGGGCAGCCCGGCGTCGCTGACCAGCCCGACCCGCCGGCCTGCGTCGAGCTGGGCGAGCGTCCAGCCGACGGCGGCCGCCTCGTTCTCCCGCCGAACCGAGCGCAGGCGCGGGGCGGCGATGCCCGCCGCAGCGAGCAGCCGACGGGTGCGACGGGTGTCCTCGCAGGCGAGGACGTCAACCCGCTGAAGCTCGAGGCGGGCGGCGGAAGACAGGTCGTCGACATCGCCGATCGGCGTGGCGATCACGACCAGGGTGCCCAAACCCGCTGACGCAGGCTCGGTCAGGTGACCGGATGCCATTGGTCTCGGCGCTTCAGCACGCCGCCCAGGTTTTCCAGGCTGTCGGTGATGATGCCGTCGACGCCCAGGTCGAGCAGGCGCTCGATCTCGGCCGGCTCGTCGATCGTCCAGACGTGGACGAGGACGTTGGTCCGGTGGGCACGGGCGACGCTCCTGCGGGTCACCAGCTCGACGTTGCGATGCGACGTGGGCACCTGGAGTACATCGAAGCCCCGGCCCACCCGACCGGCGCGCCATTGGGCGATCTCGCGCGGTGTGGCCGCCGTGCACGCCTTATCGCCCAGGTCGCGTCGCAACCGGATGAGCCGCTCGCTGGAGAACGAGGCCACACACACTCGGGGGAGGGCCTTGGTGCGGCGAAGCACGGCGCTCAGATGGGATGCGGCGGCATCGGACTTGGGGTCGATGTTGAAGCGGTGACCGGGGAACTCCTCGAGCAGCTCCTCCAACCTCGGGATCGGCTGGTCGCCCACCCTGGCCTTGGCCACCTCGGCGTAGGGCAGCTCCGCGATGGTGCCCTCCCGGTCGGTCACGCGGTCGAGGCGATCGTCGTGGAAGGCGACCAAGACCCCATCGGCGGTGGCGTGGGTGTCGGTCTCCAGAAACGGGTAGCCGGCGCTCAGCGCCTTTCGGAAGGCGGCGATCGTGTTCTCGGGCGCCTCCGATGCCCCGCCACGGTGGGCGATGGCGTGAGGGGTCGGGAGGTCGAGGTAGGGATGGAGCGTCGGTGCCACATCGGGGAGTCTCCCACCCCGGTCCGGCGATGCCCAGGATCGAACCGGACGCTGCCATCCTGGGGCCGTGCCGACCCCGTCGACCGACCGCCGCAGCGCCGCATCTCCGCGCGGCGAGGCACCGGTGGTCGGACTGCTGGCGCCGTTGTTGCCGGCGATCGTCGCCTCGATCCTGCCGGTCTTTCTCATCGGCGCCCTCGTCGGTCCGATGGGCTCGGAGTTCGGCTACCGGGAGACCACCGCCGGCTGGCTGATGGCCTCGTTCTTCGCCGTTTCGGCGCTCGTGTCCCGGCGCGCAGGATCGATCGCCGACTCGGTCGGCCCGGTGAGGACGCTGCAGGTCGGGCTGTCCGGCTCGGCCGTCACCGGGGCGACGATGGCGACGATCGCCGACTCGGTGCCCGTGCTGGCCGTGGCGATGATGGTTGGCGGCGGGTGCAACGCGCTCACCCAGATCGCCGCCAACGTGTACCTGGCCCGATACCTCCCGCCGGCCCGGCACGGCGTGGCCTTCTCGATCAAGCAGTCGGCCAACCCCGGCGGTGTGCTGGTGGCCGGACTGCTGTTGCCGACCCTGGTGCTGACCACCGGCTGGCGCAGCGCGTTCGGCGTCGCCTCCGGTGCCGCCCTGGCCGCTGCGCTGGGCCTGGAGGCGGTTCGACGTTGGCATCCCGGCCTGCGGGTGGCCAACCGCAGGCCTGCGGACGCCATGCCCGCCCCGGCGCCCGCCGCCAAGCCCGCCCCAGCGTCCGCCGCCATTCCCGCCCCAGGGCCCGCCGCCTCGCTCCCTACCCCGGCCTCGCCGCGGAAGGATCGGACGCTGGGGCTGGTGGCGGCTGCGGCTGGGTTCGGCTCGGCCAGCGCGGTGGCGCTCGGCGGCTTCTACGTCGAGTCGGCCCGGGACGCCGGCGTCGGCCTTGCCGCCGCCGGGCTGGCCGCCTCGCTGGGATCCGCCACCTCGATCGTCGGTCGCATCGTCGCCGGGGTGCGGGCCGACCGCACCGGCGCCTCACCCGAGCGGATCCTCGGCTGGGTGGCGGCAATGCTTGCGGTCGGCGCAGTGGCGCTCATCGGGTTCGGGCTGCGCACCCCGTGGGCGCAGTGGCTGGCGCTGCCCGGCGCCTATGGCATCGGATGGGCGTGGCCCGGCGTGTTCAACCTGGCGGTCGTCCGGGCCCGCCCCGACGAACCGGGACGGGCCACTGGCGTCAGCCAGACCGGCATCTACGTCGGAACCACGCTCGGCCCGCTGATCTTTGGGCCGGTGTCCGAGTCGCTGGGCTACCCGCTCACGTGGTCGACCGCTGCGCTGCTGGCGCTGATCAGCGCCGCCGGCATGCTCGCCGCCCGGCGCGACCTGGAGCGCTCCGCCCCCGCCACACCGCCCCGGGTGACGCAGGCGTGATCGTCTGGCCGCCAACAGCGCGGGGGCGATCGGCTGACGGCGCCGTAGGTTGACCACGTGGATGCGTCACACCAGCTGCTCGACGAACTGACCGGCGCCCCCGAGCGCGGACGCTTGGAGCGGGGCCTGATCGCCATCGCCGTCCACGCCGATCCGGCCCTGGACCCCGCGCTGGTCACCGGCCAACTCGATCGCCTGGCCGAGAAATACGGCCACGCCGACCCGGCCCGCCTGTGCGCCGGGCTGTTCGGCACCGACGGCTTTCAACCCAACATTCACAACTATTACGACCCCGCCAACTCGCTGGTCAACCGGGTGCTCGAGCGCCGCTTGGGCATTCCGCTGTCGCTGTCGGCCCTGGCCTTGGCCGTCGCCGAACGCTGGGACACGCCGCTGGTCGGGGTGGGCATGCCCGGGCACTTCCTTCTTGGTGAACCGGGCCGGGTCGACGGGGCGGGGCGCTACTTCGACCCCTTCGATCGGGGCCGTGCCCTGACGCCCGGCCAAGTGGCCGACCTCCACGTCCGGCTGCTCGGCCGTCCGCTCCCGCCCGACTCGCTCGACCCGGTCGACCATCGCGTCATGTTGGTGCGCACGCTCGCCAACCTGCGGATCGCCTACGGACGCCACCACGACCTTGAGGGGCTGGCCTGGGTGCTTCCGCTGCTCGCCCAGTGCTGTGCCTCCAAGATCGACGCCCAACAGGAACTTGCGGTCGTGCTCACCCGTCTGGGTCGCTGGGGTGCCGCCGCCACCGTGTGCATGGCGCTGGCCGAGGGCATCGACGACGACGAGCGTTCCAGCCGGTGGCGGGCCGAGGGCCGCCGCCTCAGCGCGCTGCTGAACTGAGCCGTGTCGGTGCCGGACGGCCCCAGCGACGGTCGATACACCCACGGCCATCACGAGTCGGTGCTGCGCTCCCACCGGTGGCGCACCGCCCACAACTCCGCCGCCTACCTCCTCGAGCGGCTCACGCCCGGGGATTCGGTACTCGATATCGGTTGCGGCCCGGGAACGATCACCGCTGATCTGGCGGCGCTGGTGGCCCCGGGGCACGTCGTGGCCCTCGACCGCAGCCCGGACATCGTGGACGAGGCGGTGGCGTTGGCCTCCGACCGGGGCCTGGACAACGTCACCGGGCACGTGGGCGATGTTCACTCCATCGAGTTCCCCGACGCTCACCTCGATGTGGTGCACGCCCACCAGGTGCTCCAGCACGTCGCCGACCCGGTGGCCGCGCTGACCGAGATGGCCCGCGTCGTCCGCCCCGGCGGGGTCGTCGCCGCCCGGGACGCCGACTACGGGGCCATGGGCTGGTACCCGGCCGACCCGCGGCTCGACCGCTGGATGGCGACCTACCAGTCGGTGGCCCGCCGCAACGGCGGCGAGCCCGATGCCGGCCGGCGTCTGCTGGCGTGGGCCAACCGGGCCGGCCTGCCCAACCCGGTCGCGTCGGCATCCACCTGGTGCTTCAGCACCCTGGAGGATCGGCGCTGGTGGGGCGGTCTGTGGGCCGACCGGATGCTGCACTCAACCCTCGCCGCTCAGGCGGTGGAGCTCGGTATCGCCGGTGCCGACGAGCTCGCCGAGTACGGCGCCGCTTTTCGGGAATGGGCCGAGCACCCAGATGGCTGGTTCCTCGTGCCCCACGGCGAGATCCTGGCCACGCTGGCCGAGTGACGTCCTGGCCAGGACGGCGGATCGAACCTCCGGGTCCGGGTCCAGGCTCGGGCCGAAGCGATCCGACATCGCCTCGTTAGGCTGGGATCATGCCCCGCCGCACCAAGATCATCGCCACGCTCGGGCCTGCGTCCGAGCCCGAGGAGACCCTTCGGGCCATGATCGAGGCCGGCTGCGACGTGGTGCGGCTCAACCTGGCCCACGGCACGGTCGGCCAGGCGATCGAGCGCATGCGGCTGGTGCGACGCCTGGCGGCCGAGACCGGGCGCGTCGTCGGCATCCTGGCCGACCTGCCCGGCCCCAAGGTGCGCCTGACCGAGTTCGTCGAGGGCGGCATGGTGCTGCACGAAGGCGACACGGTGTCGGTGGCACCGGGTACCGATCGCTCGGGTCCCGACGGGCTCTGGGTGGACTATCCGCTGCTGATCGACGACGTCGGCCCCGGCGACGTGCTGACCGTCGGCGACGGCGGGGTCGCACTGCGGGTCACGTCCAACGACGGGGTATCGCTCAAGGCCACGGTCAGCGGCGAAGGCCTCATGCAAGGGCGTCCGGGGCTGCACATCCCGTCCGATCGGCTCACGATGGGAACGCCGACCGCCGAGGACCTGTACTTCCTCGATGCCCTTGTCGAGGAAGGCGTCGACATGATCGGCATGTCCTTCGTCCGCTCAGCCCACGACATCCGCCGGATCGGGGTGGAGCCGCCGCCGCGGGGTCCGCTGATCGTCGCCAAGATCGAAACGCGGGCGGCGGTCGAAAACCTCGAGGGGATCCTCGAGGTGGCCGGAGCGGTCATGGTGGCGCGCGGCGACCTGGGCATCGAGTGCGGCATCGAGGAGCTGCCCCACCTGCAAAAGAGCATCATCCGCAGCTGCATCGCCTCGGGCCGGCCGGTGATCACGGCCACCCAGATGCTCGAATCGATGGTGCACGCCGCCGCCCCGACCCGGGCCGAGATCACCGACGTGGCCAACGCCATCTTCGACGGCACGTCGGCGGTGATGCTCTCGGGGGAGACCGCCGTTGGGCACGACCCGGTCGAGGTGGTGGCGACGATGTCCCGCATCGCCGAGCGTGCCGATGCCGAGTTCGACTACGAGGCATGGCCTCGCGGCATCCGCAACCTGCGCCGCACCGCCGCCACCTCGGTCGAAAGCTCGATCACCGACGCGATCAGCGGCGCCGCCTGGCGGGCGGCCACCGAGTTGGACGTCGCCGCCATCGTGTGCGTGTCCGACACCGGCTTCACCGTGCGCTCGATCGCCCGATTCCGCCCGTCGATGGGCATCATCGGGCTGTCGCCGTCGCAACGGACGGTCAACCAGCTGTCGCTGAGCTGGGGGGTCACGCCGATGGGGGCTCCCAGCCAGAATGACGATTCCAAGGTGGACGACCTGGCCACCCGCGTGCGCGACAGCGGACACGTGCGCTCCGGCGACCTGATCGCGGTGGTGTGGGGCTCGGGCATCGGCGTTCGCAAAACCGACACGGTGCGCCTGTTGCGGGTCCCGTGAGCGAGCCGGTGAACCGATGAAGATCCCGGCCTGGCTACCCCGCCCCAAAGGGTCCACCGAGCGCCCCGAAGCCGAGCCGGCGGTCGCCGCCGACGGCACGACCGCGGTCCCCAAGCCCCGGCGCCACAAGGAGCCCCGGGTGGCCTTCGTCCTCTCGGGCGGCGGCAACCTGGGCTCGGTGCAGGTGGGCATGATGCGGGCGCTGGCCGAGCGCTCGATCCGCCCCGACGTGGTGCTGGGGTGCTCGGTCGGTGCGCTCAACGGCGCCGCCTACGCCGCCGACCCCACCCTGGCCGGCGTCCGGCGCATGGAGGCACAGTGGCGGGAGGTCACCGGCGACAAGCTGATGCCCACCGGCCGCATGCCGAGCATGGTGCAGCTGCTGCGCAAGGGCGAGGCGGTGTCCTCAAACGAGGGGCTTCGCTCGCTGGTCGGCACCTTCCTCGGCGATCGTCAGACCTTCGAGTCGCTCAAGATCCGCTTCGAGTGCGTGGCGACCGACCTGGTGTCGGGCGTGGCCCGCTGGTTCGGCTCCGGCGAGCTGCTCGATCCGATCCTCGCTTCGGCCGCGTTGCCGGCGGTGTACCCGCCGGTCACGCTCGAGGGCCGTCGCTACGTGGACGGCGGGGTGATCGACAACGTTCCGATCTCCCGAGCCGTCGAGCTGGGTGCCGAGCGGGTGTACGTGCTGCACGTCGGGCTGCACGGCCGGCCCGAGGCCACGATCCGTCGTCCGGTCGACGGCGCCATGTTGGGCTACTGGATCGCCCGTAACCACCGCTTCATGCGCGATCTGTCCAACATCCCCAACGGCACCCAGGTGGTCATCCTGCCCACCGGCGCGCGCCCCGAACTGCGCTACGACGACTTCAGCCGCACCGAGGAGCTGATCCAGGTCGGCTATCAACGGGCGGCGGAGTTCCTCGACGGCGACGAGTTTGCCTCCCTGCCCAAGCCGTCCCGTTGGTTGGGGCGCCTGGGCCTGGGTCGGCCGGGCGTGGTGATCGGCCCCCGGCTGCCCGCCGACGCGCTCTTGCCCGGCCCCGGCGACGGTGCTGCGTTCGAGGACGACGCCGAGCTCACCGCGGCGCTCAAGCTGGTCGAGGCCGCCTCGCCCCACCCCGGGGACGCCTAACCCGCCCACAGCCCGACCCGACCACACCCCGAACCGACCACACCCCGAACCGACCACACCCCGAACCGACCACACCCCGAACCGGGGAGCCCACACGACCGCCAGGGCGCGCTGTGGGCTCCCGGGTTGGCGGCGTGTCCCGACGCTGGACTCGACCCACCCATCCCGAACCGGGGAGCCCAAACGACCGCCAGGGCGCGCTCTGGACTCCCGAGTTGGTGGCTTGTCCCGAACCGGGGAGCCCAAACGACCGCCAGGGCGCGCTCTGGGCTCCCGAGTTGGCCAACGAGGTGGGGAGACGGGCGCTCGGTGGGAAGGAGACGGCGGCGTCGGACCGTAGGCTGCGACCCGATGATTGAGCGTCCCCCCGCCGGTACGATCCCCGACGAACCCGGCAGCTACCAGTTCCGCGACGGTGACGGCCGGATCATCTACGTCGGCAAGGCCAAGTCGCTGCGCCAGCGGCTGTCCAACTATTTCGGCGACCCCCGCACCCTGCACGTGCGCACCGCCCAGATGGTGGCGGCGGCCGAATCGGTCGAATGGATCACGGTCCGCAACGAGGTCGAGGCCTTGATGCTGGAGTACAACCTGATCAAGACCCACCGACCGCGCTTCAACGTGCGGCTGGTCGACGACAAGTCCTACCCCTACCTGGCCCTCACCTTGGGCGACGAGTGGCCCCGGGCGATGGTGATGCGGGGCAAGCGCAAGAAGCCCAACCGCTACTTCGGGCCCTTCGCCCACGCTTACGCGATCCGCGAAACGCTCGACCTGCTGTTACGCACGTTCCCGATCCGAACCTGCACCGACGGCAAGTTCAAGCGATACGCCGCCAGCGGACGCCCCTGCCTGCTCTTCCACATCGAGAAGTGCTCGGCGCCCTGCGTGGGCGAGGTGAGCCGCGAGGACTACAACCAGATGTTGGCCGACCTGGCGGCGTTCCTTGAAGGTGACACCCAACCGGTCCTCGACGAGCTGCGAGGCCGGATGACGGCCGCGGCAGCGGAGCTCGACTTCGAGTCGGCGGCACGGCTGCGGGACCGGCTGGCCAACGTCGAGCGGGCGATCGAGCGTCAACAGATGGTGGCACCGGGCAACGAGAACTTCGACGTGATCGGGCTGGCCGAGGACGAATTGGAGGCGGCGGCCCAGGTGTTCCACGTCCGCCACGGCCGGGTGGTGGGGCGCAACGGCTTCATCCTCGACAAGGCGCTCGACCTCGATACCAGCGAGACGATGGCCGAAGTGATCGAGCAGCTGTACGCCGAGGATCCGGTCGTCGGCCTGCCCAGCCTGATCGTTGTGCCCGCCGAACCGGCGGACGGCGAACTGTTCACCCGCTGGCTGAGCGAACGGCGTGAGTCCAAGGTGCAGATTCGGGTACCCCAACGCGGGGACAAGCGCGAGCTGCTCGAGACGGTGACCCGCAACGCCACCGACAGCTTCAACCGGCACCGGCTGAAGCGTGGCTCGGACCACAACAGCCGGGCCAAGGCGCTCAACGAGATTCAGCTGGCGCTCGACCTTCCCGAGGCGCCGCTGCGCATCGAGTGCTTCGACATGAGCCACCTCCAGGGCACCGATTACGTCGGCTCGATGGTGGTGCTCGAAGACGGGCTGCCCAAGAAGAGCGAGTACCGGCGCTTCAAGGTGCGCACCGTCGGCGGACGCTACGCCGGCGACTCCGACGACTTTGCAGCGATGGAGGAGGTGGTAACCCGGCGCCTGAAGGCCTTCGTTGCCGACCGCGACCTGCCGCTCGCCGAACGGGGCAAGTTTCAGTACCCGCCGCAGCTGTTGCTGGTCGACGGCGGGAAAGGCCAGCTGAGCGCCGCCGTGCGTGCCTTGGAGTCGGTCGGCCTCTCAGAGGAGATCCCGGTCGCGTCGCTGGCCAAACGCTTCGAGGAGGTGTTCGTGCCTCACTCCGATGTGCCGGTCGAGGTGCCCCGCGGCTCCGACGCGCTGTTCCTCTTGCAGCGCATCCGAGACGAGTCCCACCGCTTCGCCATCGGCTATCACCGCACCCTGCGAGAGAAGCGGTCGACGGCGTCGGTGCTCGACGATGTGGCCGGGCTGGGGCCCACCCGCAAGAGGCGGCTGCTCGACGAGGCCGGGGGCATCACCAAGCTGCGGGCAGCCGAACCGTCCGAGCTGCGGGCGTTCAGCTGGCTGCCCGACGCCGTCGCCGACGGGGTGTGGGAGGCGCTGCACGGTATCCCGGTGGCTGACAGCTGACGGATGGCTCCGGCTGGAACGCGCTACCCGAGCCGTCGGCCGGAGATGACCCGTCCACACCTTCCGGTTGCCGGATGCTCAAACGGCGATGCCGAAGCGGGTCGCAAAACGCTTCGTCGAAGCGACCGGAGTAGTCCACCTCGGCAAACGGTGGGATCCCGGCCAGGTCGTGGTGCCAATCGGACATGAAAGCCCTCAATCAAGGTCCCAGCGGTGTCGCAACGCTCGACGCTACCCGCATGGCCAGGCGTCGAATCCGAGCACCTCGAGAACCACGGCCGGGGGCACCGGGGTCGGTCGGCCCAGCGTCGATCGACCGCTAGGATGGACCCTTCTCGAAGAAGGAGGCACCTGCGTGACCGTTCTCATCGTCTTGCTCGTCATCGTGCTGCTCGTCGTCATCGGCGGCGGCCTGTACCTGATGGGCGCCTACAACGGCTTGGTCAAGCTGCGCAACAAGATCGAATCAGCCTTCGCCCAGATCGACGTGCAGCTCAACCGTCGCCACGACCTCATCCCTAACCTGGTCGAGACGGTCAAGGGGTACGCCACCCACGAGCGGGCGACGCTCGAAGGGGTCATCGCCGCCCGCAACGCCGCCGTGGCCGCCGAGGGCCCCGAGGCCCAGGCCGAGGCCGAAGGCGTGCTCAGCGGCATGCTGAAGCAGGTGTTTGCCCTGTCGGAGGCCTATCCCGACCTGAAGGCCAACACCCAGTTTCTCGACCTGCAACGCCAACTGTCCGAGACCGAGGACCGTATCGCCTACTCGCGCCAGTACTTCAACGACAACGTGCGGACCTACAACACCAAGATCCAGTCGTTCCCCCAGAGCCTGATCGCCAACAAGATGGGCTTCACCGAGCGGGCGTACTTCCAAGCGGACGAGGCCAGCCGGGCCAACGTCCAGGTTGAATTCTGAGCCGGTGGTGAACGCAGAGTCCTTCAGCACCGCAGAGCCACCCACCGACGCCGATCCCGACGCCGCAGCCGTCCATGCGGAAGCGACCCGCTCGCTGCGGACCGTTCCCTTGGATCTCGCCGAGCGCCGGGCCCTGCTCGAGGGCGAAGTTCGGTCGGTGTACCGGTCGACCGCAGCGGCCTTGGCGGTGCCGCTGATCCTGGTCTCCCTCCTGGTGGGCATCTTCGTCGGTTGGATGCTGGGCCTGGCGCTGTTGGTGGTGAGCATCGCCCTCGTCGTAGCGCTGGTCGCTTGGCGGCGATCCGGCGCGGTGACCGCGGCGCTCAACGCCCTGGGTGCCCGGCGGCTGCGGGCCGGGGAGAATCCCCGCTACGCCAACCTGATCGAGGGGCTGGCGATGTCGTCGGGGGTGGCGGAGCCCCGGCTGTACGTTGTCGACGACCCCCGGGCCAACGCCGCCACGGTGGCGTTGGGCGACGATGCCTGCGTTGTGGTCACCTCCGGGCTGCTCGACGCCGCCGACCGCATGCGTTTGGAGGCGGTCCTCGCCCAGCAGGTGGCTCACCTGGCCGGCGGTGATGCCCAGGCCGCCACCGCAGCCCATGCCTTCCGCACCAGCGTCGGTTGGCGCTACGAGCTCGACCGACTGCTGCCCGCCCGTCGCGAGGAGCTGTGCGACCTCAACGCCCTCGAGTTCACCCGCTACCCGCCGGGCCTGATCTCCGCCCTCGAGCTGATCGCCGAGATGGGCCCGGCCGGCTCCGACGGCGACCCTGCCGTCTCCCACCTGTGGATGGCAGCACCGGACGAGTTCCAGGTCAACAACGCCGCCCAGGTGACGATCGCCCGCCGCCTGGCGCTGCTCAACGAGTTGTAGCGCGGCCCCGGTGGCCATCGGTCGGACGCCCCGGCTTCTGACCCATCGAGTGCGGTCGGTACACTTCGGGCGATGAGCGACAGTTCCGCCAACGGCAACGCAGACACCCCCTCCACCTCGGCAACGATGACGGTGAAAAGAGGCTTGGCCGAGATGCTGAAGGGTGGCGTCATCATGGACGTCGTCGACGCCGAGCAGGCCAAGGTGGCCGAGGACGCCGGGGCGGTCGCCGTCATGGCGCTCGAGCGGGTCCCGGCCGACATCCGTCGCGACGGTGGCGTCGCCCGCATGTCTGATCCTGCGCTGATCGAGGGCATCCAGGAGACGGTGAGCATCCCGGTGATGGCCAAGGCCCGCATCGGCCACTTCGCCGAGGCCCAGGTGCTGCAGGCGCTCAACGTCGACTTCGTCGACGAGTCCGAAGTGCTGACCCCCGCCGACGAGGCGTATCACATCGACAAGTTCGCTTTCGACGTGCCCTTCGTGTGCGGCGCGACCAACCTGGGCGAGGCACTGCGCCGGATCTCCGAGGGTGCGGCCATGATCCGCTCCAAGGGCGAGGCCGGCACCGGCGATATTGTCCAGGCGGTCCGCCACATGCGTGCGATCACCTCGGCGATGAGGGCGATCTCGCAGGCCGACGAGGCCGAGCTGTTCGGCTGGGCCAAGGACCTGTCGGCGCCGCTGCCGCTCGTGCAGGAGGTCGCCCGCACCGGGTGGCTGCCCGTCCCGCTGTTCTGCGCCGGGGGAGTGGCCACGCCGGCTGATGCCGCCCTGGTGATGCAGCTCGGCGCTGAATCGGTGTTCGTCGGCTCGGGCATCTTCAAGTCCGAGACGCCATCGGTGATGGCCAAGGCCATCGTCGAGGCGGCGACGAACTACCAGGACCCCGACACGGTGGTTCGGGTCAGCCGGGGCCTGGGCGACGCCATGCGCGGACTCGACTCGGCCTCGCAGGAGATGAGCTTCTCCGAGCGGGGCTGGTAGCCCTGGGCGGAGCCCGGCCGACGATTGGTGTGCTGGCGCTTCAGGGCGCCTTCCGGGCGCACCGGCTGGTGATCGAAGGCCTGGGCGCGCCGGTACGCGAGGTGCGCACCGCAGCGGCGCTCGACGACGTCGACGCGCTGATCATCCCCGGCGGGGAGTCGACCACGATGTCCCAGCTGTTGGACAGCAGCGGCCTGCGGGCGCCTCTGGCGGCGCGGCTCGCCGATGGCATGGCGGTGCTGGGCACCTGCGCAGGCGCCATCCTGCTCGCCTCCGACATCCGGGACGGCCGCGAGGACCAGGCGAGTTTTCAGTCGATCGATGTGACCGTACGGCGCAACGCCTACGGCCGCCAGCTGGCCAGCTTCGAGGCCGATCTGGAGGTAGCCGACGGCGCCGAACTGCCGGCCGCCATCCACGCCGTCTTCATCCGCGCGCCCCGCATCGAGCGGGTGGGTGCCGACGTGCGGGTGCTCGCCGCCTTGGGGTCCGAACCGGTGGCGGTGGCCTCGGGCCGGGCCTGGGCGACGACGTTCCACCCCGAGCTCAGCGACGACACCCGTTTCCATCGGGCGTGGCTGGAAACGGTCGCCGGTGGTGCCCCTATGCTCGGATAAGCGGGGCGCTCCTCGGAGCGCGGCCTCCGCTCACAGCCCCACGCCAACGAGAAGGATCACCACGTATGTCGGGTCACTCCAAATGGGCGACGATCAAGCACAAGAAGGGCGCCGCCGACGCCAAGCGCGGCAAGCTCTTCGCCAAGCTCATCCGCCAGTTGGAGATCGCCGCCCGGGGAGGGGGCGGCGACCTGGACTCCAACCCCACGTTGCGCACGATGTACCAGAAGGCCCGGGACGCCTCGGTGCCGGTCGACACGATCGACCGTGCCATCCAACGGGGTACCGGCGATCTGGAAGGGGTCACCTACGAGGAGGTCACCTACGAGGGGTACGGCCCCCACGGCGTGGCCATCTTCCTCGACGGCTCGACCGACAACCGCAACCGCACCGGCGCCGAGATCCGCGCGATCTTCTCCAAGGCGGGCGGGTCGCTGGCCGAGCCGGGCGCCGTCGCCTGGCAGTTCGAGCGCAAGGGCATGATCCTCGTGCCCGCCGAGGTGACCGAGGACGAGCTGATGCTGACCGCCATCGAGGCCGGCGCCGAGGACATCGTCCCCGGTGACGGGGCCTGGGTGGTCACCACCGACCCGCACGAGCTGATGGCGGTGCGCGACGGGCTGGTCGAGGCGGGCATCGCCACCACGTCGGCCGAGCTGACGATGATCCCGATCAACCTGGTCGAGCTGGCCACCGCCGGCGAGGCGCGGGGCGTGCTGGCGCTGATCGATGCGCTGGAGGACCACGACGATGTGGCCGACACCTACGCCAACGTCGATGTGCCCGACGACGTCGCCGCCGAGCTTTCGGCCGAGTGATCTGACGGCCGTGACCCGCCAGGCCACCCTGCCGGTTGCGGCAACGCCGGAACCGGCAGGATGGCCTGGGTCAGGGTGATCTGGGGCACCTTGCCCGGTGCGACAATTGCCCGAGCGGAGGCGGTCGGCGCAACGAGCGTGCCGCCGTCGACCACGCCGGTCTTGGCGTGCTTGAGGCCGATGCGCAGGATCAGCGCAGCGTCCGGCCGGCCGAGCGTGCGGCGCAGTCCGGCCCGCACCCGCTCGTCGATCCGGCCGGTGAGGGCGGTCAGGTCGTATCCGTCGTCGACGATCAGGCGCAGCTCGATGGTGGGCGGTGCGTCGGAGAGCACCCGCGCCGCCGCCGAGATCACACCGGGCACCAGCTCGGCCTGCTGGGCGACCGCGTCGGCCGCCGGGCGGGCTCGCACCGAGACAGGCGCATCGGCTGGGCCGCCTCCGGCATCGAAGCGGTCGGCCCGGTCGCGGGTGCGGCGGGTCTGGCTGATCAGCCAGGCGAGCCCGGCGAGGACGACGGCCACGCCGAGTGCGGCGACCGCCCACGGAAACCACGGCTCGCCCAGCCAGCCCTTGAATGGCTCGCCGACCACCCGGCGGCCGGGGTTGATCCAGCGGTGCCACACGAGAAAAGTCGCCCCCACCGACGCGCTGATCACGCCGAGCACGATCAGCCATGCCCGATCCCAACGGCTCACGGCGACCGCCTCGACCGCTTGACCTTGATGCCGCGCCGGGGCTGGATGGCCAGACGCTCCAAGGCGGCGACCACCCGCTGTTGGACGAGCGCATCGACGTCGGCGCCCGGCGGCAGGTCGGAGGGGTGGTAGCGAACCTTCACCCGGACCCGCTTGCGGACCGTCCACCGGGCCGATGCTCGCTCGACCGCCGGCACCGACCGGGCTGCGCGCACCGCTGCCGAGCGGGCATCGGCCAGGTCGAGGGTCACCACCATCCCGGCGGGAACGAGCGCCAGCGCCACCCGTCGGCGCTCCGTCCTGGCCAGGCTGAGCAGCAGCAACCATGCGCCGAGCGCACAGAGGCCCACCGCAACCCCCGTCAGCCAACGCTCACCCAGGCGAACGTCCTCCAAACGACGGGCGAGCACCGGCCATCTGAACGCAACCGGCGAAAACCCGCCGATGTGGGCCACTGCCTCGATGACGACCAACGTGCCGACGCCCATCAGCGCCAACGCGGCCAGCGCTGCGGTTGCCCGGGCGACGCGACGGAGCCGGTTGCCCCTCACAGCAGCGCCCCGTCGGTGTCCTCGACCCGGAGGGCATCGAAGCGAACCCAGACCGCCTCGGGGTCGAGGGTCGTTCCCAGCGAGGCGTTGACGCCGTCGGACACCGTTCGTCGGAGCCTGTCGGCCAGCTCGCCCAGGGGGGTGCCCCAGCTGGCATCGACCCGCAGGGTGATCCGAACCCCGCCGCCTTCCCGGGTCACCGCGCTGGTCACGGGGGCGTCGGCCGACCCGGCCAGGCGTCGCAGGCCGCTTCGTTGGGCAGGCTGAGCCACGCCGTCGACGGTGAGGGCCAACCCTGTCGCCAACTTGGCGATCACCTCGAAGGACACGTCGAGGCGGCCGTCGATCGATCCGGGGAAGGCGAGGCGCACGACGTCGCTCATCGGATCGGTCCGTCGATAGCGCCGGCGAGACGGCTCGGGCGCGTGTGAGGGTCAGCGGTCATGGCGTCAGTCGACCCGCGAAGGTGGAGGCGCCAGGGACGGGAACATCGTGGCCAACGACCGGCGCAGGCGCCGCACCCTCAGCCGTCGTCGCGACGGGGCGCCCAGGACCGGACTCGCACTCCTGGGGGTGCAAGATGCGGGGCCGATCGACGACAGCAAGGTTTCCCTGGCGGAACGTCCGAGCAGGAACGCCTCGGCGTCGCCGCCCCGGTCGGGGTGGTGACGCTTCACGTAGGCGCGCCACGCGAGGTCGATCTCTCGTTCGGTCGCACCCGGAGGGACCCCCAGGACGGTCTCGGGAGCGGCGGGTGGCGGCCCGTCTGCGGGACCGTTGGGGCTCATCGCCGCTACTGCACCCGCTGGTGCGCACCCGGTTGGGCCTGACCGTCGGAGCCGGCCTGGACACCGTCGCTCGGCACGTTGACGTCGGTGACCGAGATGTTCACCTCGACCACCTCGAGCCCGGTCATCTCCTGCACCCGGCGGATGACGTTGTCACGAACCGCTTGGGCGACGTCCTGGATCGCAGCCCCGTAGATGGTGACGAGGCTGAGGTCGGCAGCCGCCTGGGTGGCGCCGACCTCGACCGAGACGCCCTCGGTCACGCTGGACGAGCTGCCGGGCAGCAGGTCTTTGACCGCCCCCATCGCTCGGCCCGACCCGGAACCCATCGAGTGGATGCCCGCCACCTCGCGAGCGGCCATGCCCACGATTTTGGCGACGACCCCCTCGGCGATCGTCGTGGTGCCCTTATCGGTGTGCAGCGCCGATTCGGGGCGCACCTCGATCGATGTCGAAGCGCCGGGGTCCGCGCCCGTGAGAGCGTTCTGCGAGCCATGTTCGGAGCTCGGGGCACCGTCCACGTCACCTCCAACACCGTCATCGGTGGGCGGCGAAGTGGCGGTGGACGTCTGGTCGATCATGGTGGTTCCCCCGGGAGGCGGTGGTGGGCGGTATGCAAGGTTGCCAGATGCCCGCCACCGCACGCGGCCAAACCTGCGGGCGACCTCCATCGGCGACCCGTGGGCCCGCTTCAAGGGTCCAACGACGATCGAGGGTGGACGGGTAGCGTTGAGCATCGGCAGCGCCGACTCGTCGGCCGCCGCAGGCCGAGCCACCAAGCGCAGGCGTTCGAGTGCCAGCCACCAGGTGTCGGGCGCTCAGCCGGCCCGACCGAGGAGAGGACAACGTGTTCCGACGACGGGCCCGAGCGGGGCGAACGATGCAGCCGCCGACCACGCGTCGCCAGGCCCCTTTGGCGGTGGCGGCAACCGCGCTGACCGTCGCCCTGTTGGGCGCCTCCTGCACCGACGGCACGGCGTCGGACCGGACCGCCGAGGAGTCGACCGGCTCCGACACCGCCGCGCCCGAACTGTCGACCACCGAGCTTCAGGCCCTCACCCGACTCGACGACCAGGGTCCCGGCTGCGATGCCCTGGACACGACCAGATGCCTGTTGCCGTTTCCCTCCGACACCTACACCGTGTCCGACGATTCGGGGACGTCGTCGGTGTCCTCGGAGAAGGGGACCGGCCGGACGGTGGCCTTTGTCGAGAAGAACATGCCGGCCAACGCCGACGACGTCCACATCGACCCGACCGAATGGAACCGTAACGACGGCTTCAGCCCGAACACCCCGATCCTGACCTACTTCCCCAACGTGGACCTCGAGCGCAGCGCCACGCCGACCGAAGGCGAACTGAGCGTCAGCATGTCGGCCGACAGCCCCAGCGTGTTGTTCGACCTGACCGATGGCAAGCAGATTCCCCACTGGGTCGAGGTCGACCAGCGGGCCGAGGACCCGGCCGAACGGTTGACGATCATGCGGCCGGCGGTTTCGCTCCCCGAGGGGCATCATTTTGCGGTCGCCTATCGGGACCTGCTCGACGAGCGGGGCCGCGCGATCCCCCCGTCGGCCGCCTTCCGTGCCATCCGGGATGGGCTTGACCTCGACGAGGTTGACGTCTCGGCCGGAGCCAAGGCCACGCTGGGCGAGCGCTCTGACGAGCTGGCGCCGGTGCTCGACCAGCTCGACGAGGCCGGCGTCGACACCGCTGGGCTGATCGTCGCCTGGGACTTCACCGTCGCCAGCACCTCCAGCCTGTCGGGCCGGTTGCTGTCGATGCGTAACGCTGCGCTGAAGGCAACCGAGAAGCAGCCGGTCGTCGTGAAGGTCACCGGCACCGAGGAGAACCCGACCAAGCTGCCCAAGGGCATCGGCCGCAAGGTCACCGGCACCTTCGCCCTGCCGCTGTTCTTGAAGGGAAAGGGCGAGCCCGGGTCGCCGATGACCTACGACAAAGACGGCACCACGCCCAAGGCGACGGGGACGACCTACCAGGCCGGGTTCACATGCATGCTGACCAACGCCCAGCTGGGCAACGAGCTGGGGGGCAAGGCCCGCGCCGTCGTCTACGGCCATGGGTTGTTGGGCAGCCGGGACGAGGTGGCCGGCAACGACCTGGGGGCCAACGCCGCCTCCGGCAACCAGATGTATTGCGCCACCGACTGGCTGGGCATGAGCACACAGGACATCGGCTATGCCACCGAGGCCCTCGGGGATCTCTCGAAGTTTCCGGCGATGGCCGACCGCATGCAGCAGGGCATCCTGGCGCAGCTCGTGCTGGCCAGGGCCATCATCGACCCCCGGTCGCTGCCCCAGCTTCCGCAGTTTCGGAACAAGGACGGCTCGGTCAGCTACTTCACCGACGAGGTGTTCTTCGACGGCAACAGTCAGGGCGCCATCATGGGCGCCGCCGCTACGGCGGTGGCCACCGACTGGAAGCGGGCGACGCTGGGGGTGCCGGGCATGAACTACTCCACGTTGCTGCAGCGCTCGACCGACTGGGCCACCTATGCCGCGGTGATGGACCCCGCCTACCCGAGCGACGCCGACCGCCAGCTGGTGTTCGGCCTGCTACAGATGCTGTGGGATCGGGGCGAGGCGGGCGGCTACGTGCAACACCTCACCTCCAATCCGTATCCGAAAACCCCCGAACACCAGGTGATCCTCGCCGTCGCCTTCGGTGACCATCAGGTGGCCCCGGTGACGGCGGAGAACATGGCGAGAATGCTGAAGATCCCCTTCCACGAGCCGTCGCTGGCCGATGGCCGGGACCCCCGGGAGGAGCCGCTGTGGGGGCTCGACCCGATCACCGACTACCCGGCCGATGGCTCGGCGCTGTTCTACTGGGACAGTGGTGCGCTCGCCCCGCCCCCCGGCAACGTCAGCCCGACGATGAGCGACGAGTGGATCGACACCTGCAGCTCGCTGAGCGAGGACGAGGTGGATGCCGACGCCAAGTGCGCCGACCCGCACGAGGACCCACGTCGGGCGATCGGATTCGTCACGCAGAAGCAGACGTTCTTCGAGACCGGCACGATCATCGACCCCTGCGGCGGCGAGCCGTGCCGGGCCAAACCGACCGGCTGACCGGCCCGCCGGCTCAACCGGTCGCTGCCGGCACCGCCAGCGGGGCCAACCCGAGCTCACCGCGGATGTTGGCCCGCAGGTCCACCAACTCGGGGAACTGATCGAAGAAGCGCAGCTTCTGGTCGACCACCCGGTCGCCGGTGACGGGAGCGTCGTAGTGGGGGTCGTCGTTGACGAATTTCGGACCGGCGGGGGCATTGAGCAGCACCCACTCGGCGAAGGTCTCGGCCATGTCCTCGGCGGGGTTGGTGGCCGCGTAGTCGTCGGTGACGTGCTCGGTGGCGCTGTAGCGATCGTCGATGTCGGACTGCTCCTCCGGATAGTCGTCGCCATCGGTCACGTCCGGGTAGAAGGCTTCGCTCCACAGGCGCAGGTACGACCCCGGCTTGGGGCACGCCTCCCCACCGTCGTACACGTCGCAGAACTCGTCCTCGGTGCCTGGAGTCAACGCCGAGGGGCGGAACTGCAGCAGGTGGGCGTACTCGTGGATCATCGTGCGGGTCAGCTCCTTGAACTCCACCGCGCCGCTGACGTCGATGGCCAGGTACCGCTTGTCGTCATCGGTCGCGCTGTTCTGGAGGGCTCCGTCGGTGCCGTCCGAGGCGTCCTGGTCGATGCCGACGAGCAGGTCGATCTCCGGGCGCCCGGCGGCGGGAAACAGCGCAGCGAAGCGGCCCCACGCCTTCTGGGTCAAGGCGGGGATTGGCGTGTCGTCGTTGGGAACCAATTGGTCGCCGTCGATGCGGTACTCCTCGACGATGGCGATGGTGTCGTCGTCGACCTCCCCGGTGGTCAGCTCCCGTGGGGGGCTCGTCGCGACGAAGGCTTCCTCCGTCTCGGTGGTCGTCGTGCGATCGGTCGCAGCCTCGTCGACCGTCCTCCCACATGATGCACCCAGGAGCAGCGCCGACAACGACACCGCCACACCGCTGCGCCGCAACCACGAAGCTCGCCGGTGGCGCCCCGCCGGGCCGGTGAAGGCTTTCGTGTTGCTCATGGAGTTCCTGTCGCTGTGTGGCCCGCGTAGATGACCGGGGGAGGGGGTCTCCGACGATATTCGCCCCCGAGCGATCCCCCCGGCAAAGCGATCAATCGGATAGGGTCGTACGCGTGTTCGTTCTCGGGATCGATCCGGGCTTGTCCCGATGCGGGTACTGCTGTTTGGATACCGATGGCCGCACCCATCGCACGGTGGCGCTCGGGGTGTTGACCACGCCGCCGTCGGCGCCGGTGCCCGAGCGGCTGGCCGAGCTGGCCGGCGACATTCGGGCGTTGTTCGACGAGCTTCGACCCCAGGCGGTTGCGGTTGAACGGGTGCTGTTTCAGGTCAACGTGCGCACCGCCATCTCGGTCGGCCAGGCCAGCGGGCTCGTCTTGGCCGAGGCGGCCGGGCGGGGCTGCGACGTCGTCGAGTACTCGCCGAACCAGGTGAAGGGTGCGGTCGCAGGACACGGTTCCGCCGACAAGGACGAGGTGGCCACGATGGTGCAGTGGCTGTTGGGGCTGAGCAAGCCGCCACATCCCGCCGATGCCGCCGACGCGGCGGCGATCGCGTTGTGTCATGTGGCGATCGCCGGCGTCGGCACCACCGGACGCCGCGCGTCGAGCAGCGCCACCAGCGTCCGGGCCGGCCGATGATCGGGTCGCTGCGCGGCACGCTGCTGGCCCGCCATGGCGCCGAGCTGACGATCGAGGTTGCCGGTATCGGTTATCGCTGTGCGGCGTCACCGGGGCTGGTCGCCGCCGGGGGCGAGCTGGGCGACGAGCTGTTCTGCTGGGTGCACCACCACCTGCGCGAGGACGCACAGACGCTGTACGCCTTTGCCACCGAGGACGAGCGGGAGCTGTTCGAGGTGCTGATCGGCGCCCACGGCGTGGGCCCGGCGCTGGCGATGGCCATCCTCGGGGTGCACTCCCCGGGCGAGCTGGCGCGGGCGGTGGCCGCCGACGACCTGGCCGCCCTGTGCCTGGGTCCCGGCGTCGGTAAGAAGACGGCGGCGCGGCTGCTGATCGAACTGAAGAGCCGACTCGATGTCGGCAGCTTCGACGTTGGGACGGTGCCCGGCGGCGACGCCGACGGCGGCGCCTCCGGTGAGCCTGTGGCGAGCGCCAAAGCCGATGTGCGATCGGCGCTGGGGGAGTTGGGGTACTCCGCCGACGAGGCCAACCGCGCCGTCGCCGCCCTGCCCGCCGGCGACAACCCGGCGGAGCTGTTGCGCGCCGCCCTCGCCCATCTGGCTGGAGACTGAACGTGATGGGCGAACCGTTGAGTACCCCCGCAGCGCACCTGGCGGGAAAATAGCATGGCCCGCGACGAGCTGATCGAACCCCGGGCGACCGAGGCCGACTATCCCCTGGAACCGCCGCCGGACCGGGCTCCCGGCAGCGAGGACGGCGAAATCGCCGAGCCCGGGCTGCGGCCCCGCACGCTGGCCGAGTTCGTCGGCCAGCGCGAGCTGAAGGAACGCCTGCGCATCATCTTGGAGGCGGCTCGTCGGCGCGGCGCCGCAGCCGACCACCTGCTGTTCGCTGGGCCGCCCGGCCTGGGCAAAACCACGTTGGCCGGCATCGTCGCAACCGAGGTGGGCTCGACCATGCAGGTCACCAGCGGTCCGGCGTTGGAGCGGGCCGGGGACCTGGCGGCCATCCTCACCAAGATCGGCGACGGCGATGTGTTGTTCATCGACGAGATCCACCGGCTGCCCCGGGCGGTCGAAGAGGTGCTGTACCCGGCGATCGAGGATTTCCAGCTCGACATCGTGTTGGGCAAGGGGCCGGCGGCCCGGTCGATCCGGTTGGATCTGCCCGAGTTCACCCTGGTCGGCGCGACCACGCGCACCGGGCTGATCACCGGACCGCTGCGCGATCGCTTCGGGCTGGTCGCCCGCCTCGACTACTACGAGAGCGCCGACCTCCAGTCGATCGTCGAGCGCACCGCCACGATCATCGAGGCGCCGCTGAGCACCGAGGGCGCCCGCGAGATCGCTCGGCGGTCCCGGGGCACGCCCCGCATTGCCAACCGGCTGCTGCGCCGCGTGCAGGACTACGCCGACGTCGAGGCCGACGGCAACATCGACGCCGACGTGGCCCAGCGAGGGTTGGCGGTGTTCGGCATCGACAACCTGGGACTCGACAAGGTGGACCGGGCGATCCTCGACTCGATCGTTCGGCGTTTCGCCGGTGGGCCGGTCGGGTTGTCGACCCTGGCGATCGCGGTGGCCGAGCCAACCGAGACGGTGGAGGACGTTCACGAACCGTTCCTCATCCAACAGGGCCTGTTGATGCGCACGCCCCGAGGCAGGGTGGCCACCCCGGCGGCCTGGAAGCACCTGGGCCTTCCGGTGCCGGACGCGCCGACGCCCAGCGCCACCTTGTTCGACAACGACGGCTGAACCGCACCTCAGGCCGCCCGGGTACCCTGCCGGGAGGACGGGTCTGCGCTCGGCGAGCGGAGACGGAGGGAGGGACGTTCGAGATGGCTCACGAACTGCATCCGGTGCGGGTGCTGGTGATCGACGACCACGAACTCACCCGAAGTGGTGTGGTCGCGGAGCTGAAGGCTGATGCCCGCCTCGAGGTGGTCGGCGCGTTCGGCTCGATCCGCACCGTGCCGCTGCCGGCGACGGAACCGGCCAACACCGACGTCGTGATCGTCGACCTGTCGTTGCCAAACGAGGCCGCCGGCATACAGGCGGTCGAACGGGTGGTGCCCTGGGGCATCCCGGTGGTGGTCTGCACGATGTTCGCCACATCGATGATCCGCGACCAGGCCAGGGCGGCCGGGGCCAGCGCCTTCGTGTCCAAGCGGTCGGCGGCCCTGCAGTTGATCGATGCCGTGCTGTCGGCCCATCACGGTGTCTATTTCGAGGCGGGCATCGAGTTTCTCGACGATCATGCGCAGCTGTCACCCGCCGAGATCGAGGTAGCCCGGCGGGTGGCGCAGGGCATGGCCAGCCCAGAGATCGCCCGCGACCTGAACCGCCCCAAACGAAGCGTCGACGGGTTGATCACTTCGGCGCAGCGCAAGCTGGGGCTCGACGGTCGCACCCGCAGTTCCCTGGCGGCGTGGGCGGTCCGCGCCGGCCTGGTCCCGGAGGAGTGAACCACCCGGCGCCGACCGGGATCCGACCGGCGCCCCGGTGCCATGTGGAACGTTTCAGAGCGACCCGGCGACGGTGCCGGGCGGCGTCAGCGCTCGATGCGGGGTGCGGTCGAGGGGATGATCGGCGCGTCCCGGCCGGTCGACGGCTTCGACGCAAAGCTCGGCTTCTCGGCCGGGCCCTCCTCGTGGTACTCCTCCTCGACGTTCACCGTCCACACATCATGGGTGGAGCCGGTGGCGATGTTCTCGGCGGTCAGCATCGCCGTGTACATCGAGTGGTCCTGGTTGTTGTACCGGAACATGCCGTTGCGGCCGATCGGGTGCACGTTGGCGGTATGGGTGTCCAGCCAATTCCGCAGCACGTCGACGTTGGCCTTGTAGGTCTCGTCGTAGGTCGGATACGCCTTCTTCTGGCGAACGACGTAGCCGCCTTCGACGTCGCCGGGCTCGATCAGGCCCAGGTACACCAACTCGCGCTTGCCCTGCTCGATCAACTCGTCGTCCGGGGCAGTCCAGGCGTGGTCGGTCTCGAACACGGTGTATTCGAGACCGAGCACGTTGCTGCCGTCCTTGACCAGGTACGGGGACCAGGAACCGAAGTTCTGGATTCGCATCGTGGCGACCGCCGGATCGTGGATGTAGATCCAGTTGTCGTTCCAGTCCACCTTGGACTCGGGAACGACGAGGGCCACCGTGATGAAGTCCCGGTAGCTGAGGCCGTTGGCCGCCGCCATCACGTGGTCGGGCACCGGCGGGTCCATGCCGGCGAGCAGCGCCGAGATCGGCATCGACGACACGACGTGGTCGGCCTCGTGCTCCTCGGTCGTGCCGTTGGGGTGGGTGGCGATCACATGGGTGGCGACGCCGTCGGCGTGGCGGATGCCGGTCACCTCGGTCTCGTAGTGCATCGTCGAGCCGTCGGCGACCACGTGGTCGCGACACACCTCCCACATCATGCCGGGCCCGTACTTGGGGTACTGAAACTCCTCGATCAGCGAAGCGATGTCCTTCTGATTTCGATTGGGCAAGAGAGCATTGACCACGGCGCTGAACAGCGACAGGTTCTTGATGCGCTGGGCGGCCCAGTCCGCCTCGATCTGGTCGGCGGGAACGCCCCACACCTTCTCGGTGTAGGCCTTGAAGAACGTGCCGTAGAGGCGCCACCCGAAGCGGGCGGCCACCCAGCCCTCGAAGTTGGTCTGATCCTTCGGCGGACGGATGCGCACCCAGATGTAGCTGAGCACGCAGCGGATCGCCTCGATGATGCCCAGGTTGCGCAGGGCGTTGGTGGCCCGCAGGGGGTAGTCGTAGAACTTGCCGTCATAGAAGATGCGGCTCTTGCGGGGCCGCATCATGAAGTCCTCGTCGGGCAGGATCTCGTGCCACAGCGCTTCGACCTCGGGCACCTTGGTGAAGAAGCGGTGACCGCCGATATCGAAGCGCCAGCCGTCGCGCACCTCGGTGCGGGAGATGCCACCGACCTGGTCGGACTCCTCGAGGATCGTCGAGGCAATGCCGTACTTGTGCAGCTGGAAGGCGGCGGTGAGGCCGGCCGGGCCGGCGCCGATCACGACCACCTCGCCGGGATCGGTGCCGATCAGCTCGGCAGCGGCGGGATCGAGGGTGGGGCGGGTGTCGTCCATGGCGCGTGGGGTCCTCGCAAGTGGCTGTCGGCATCGATGGGCCGGGGGGGTGTGGGTTCGAATGGTCCGGTGGGCTGGCCGTCGGGCCGAAGGCCAGGGGCGGTTGACGCTGCGATCCGAATGACGGAACCACCGAAGTGTTGAGCGTAGTCTCCTCGCTGGCCGGGTCGGTGCCCAGGCCGTCCCTGCGGCATGGGTCACGCGAGCGGCGCCTCGGGCCCGGTCACCGTCCGGGCGACCCCGGCCACGGTCGGACGATCGACGAGGAAGATCGGGAGGCACGGAGCCAGTGCGGTTGAGCGAGTTCGAGTACCAGCTGCCCGTCGAGGCCATCGCCCAGGAGCCAGTCGAGCCCCGCGATGCAGCCCGCCTGCTGATCGACCGGGGCCCCGACCGGGCGCCGGAGAACTCCCGGGTGGATGGCCTGGCCGCCGAAGTGGGGCCGGGCGACGTGGTCGTCGTCAACACCACCCGGGTGCGCCCGGCGCGCCTGGCGGTCCGACGCGCCACCGGCGGTGCCGGGGAGGTGTTGTTGCTGTCGCCGCTCGACGGTTCGACCATCCGTTGGGAGGCCCTGGTGAGACCGTCGGCCAAGCTGAAGCCGGGCGATGTGCTGCGTCCACAGGTCCGGACCGACGCAGCTGGACCCGACACGGGTGGTCCCGACGCAGCCGGACCCGACGATTTTCACGTGCGCCTGGAGGCCTACGACGGCGAGGGCCGTTGGGTGGTCGAGCTCGGCATCGACGGCGCGGCCGACGGCCGGACCCTCGACGGCCGGAACCTGGACGACGCGGCCGATGCGGCCCTCGAGGAGTACGGCGTCATGCCGCTGCCCCCGTACCTGGACGACCGGCCCCGCGATCCGGAGCGCTACCAGACCGTGTTCGCCGACCGGCCCGGGTCGGCGGCGGCGCCAACCGCCGGGCTGCACCTGACCCGGGAGGTGCTCGACGCGGTCGTTGAGGCCGGGGCCCAGGTGGTCAGCGTCGACCTCGAGGTGGGCCTGGGCACGTTCCGGCCGATGACGGCCGACCGCGTCGAAGATCACGCCATGCACGGCGAGCGCTACCGGATCGCCCCCGACGCCTGGGCGGCCATCCGCGCTGCGCACGACCCGGCGACGCCCGGATCGGTGCTGGCGGTCGGCACGACCACCCTGCGGGCGCTCGAATCGGCGGCCCGCAGCGGCGACCTCGCCGCCACCACCAAGCTCTTCTTGCACCGCGGCGCCGAGTTTCTGGTCGTCGACCGGCTGATGACCAACTTTCACCTGCCCCGGTCCAGCCTGCTGGTGCTGATCGACGCGTTCATCGGTCCCCGTTGGCGCCAGCTGTACGACCGGGCACTCGCCGAGGGCTACCGGTTCCTGTCGTTCGGGGATGCCACGCTGCTCGATCGACGCTCGCAGCCCCTCGACCCGTTAGAGGACCCCCGATGAAGCTGAAGCTGAACGTCACCGCCACCGACGGGGCCGCCCGCACCGGCCGGGTGCCGACGCCCAAGGGGGGCTTTGCCACCCCGGTGTTCATGCCGGTGGGCACCCGCGGCACCATCCGGGCGGCGACGACCGCTCAGCTGGCCGACCTGGGCGCCGAGTTCATGTTGGCCAACACCTACCACCTGATGCTGCGCCCCGGGGCGGACACGGTGGCCGCACTGGGTGGCCTGGGACGTTTCGCCGGCTGGGGTGGACACCTCCTCACCGACTCGGGCGGGTTCCAGGTGTTCTCGCTGTCGCCCAAGGTCGACGACGAAGGGGTGACCTTTCGCTCGGTGTACGACGGCGACACGGTGCGCTGCACCCCCGAGAGCATCGTGGCCACCCAGGAACTCCTCGGCGCCGACATCCAGATGGTGCTCGACGTGTGCCTTCCCTTGCCGGCGGAGCGCAGCGACCTGGCCCGCGCCGTGCGGCGCACTGCGGCTTGGGCCGAGCGTGCCAAAGCGGCGCACCGACGCCGGGACGATCAGGCGCTGTTCGGCATCGGTCAGGGCGGCACCGATGCGGCACTGCGCCGGGAGTCGGCCCAGCGAACGGTGGCGCTCGACTTCGACGGCTACGCCATCGGGGGCCTGTCGGTCGGGGAGGAGCGCGGCCCGATGATGGGGGCGCTCGAGGCGGCGATCGCCGAGCTGCCCGCCGATCAGCCCCGCTACCTGATGGGCGTGGGGGACCCCCGCTCGATGATCGAGGCGGTGGCCCGTGGTGTCGACATGTTCGACTGCGTGTTGCCCACCAGGCTGGGCCGCCACGGCACGCTGTTGACCGACCGGGGGCGCGTCAACGCCAAACGGGCCGAGTTCTCCCGGTCGGACCGGCCGATCGACCCGGCGTGCGCCTGCTCGGTGTGCGCCACCTACTCCGCCGGCTACCTGCGGCACCTGCTCGTCGTCGGGGAGCCGGCCGGGAAAACCCTGTGCGCGCTGCACAACCTGGCCTGGATGCTGGCGTTTGTGGACCGCATGCGCGCCGCGATCGCCGCCGGAACGCTCGACGCTCTCAGGAGTGAGGTGGCCGCCGTCTGGGCGTAAGGCGCCCCGGTTTCCACTCGTGCTCAGGGACCCATAAGATCGCCCCCTCGTGGAAACTCTTCTGGTACTTGCGCAAGAGAAATCAGGCGGCAGCGGCGCCTTCTCGATCATCTTGTTGGTCGGCATGATGGGCGTCATGTACATGGTGCTCATCCGCCCTCAGCAGAAAAAGCAGCGTGATCAGGCGTCGTTCACCAGCGGCATCGAGGTGGGCGACAAGGTGGTCACCTCATCGGGCCTGTACGGCACGGTCAACCACATCGACGATGAGACGGTGCACCTCGAGGTCGACCGCGACATCGTGGTCCGGGTGGCCAGGGCAGCGGTGTTGCGCTCCCAGGACGCACCCGCCACGCCCGCCAAGAGCGGCGGGCTGCTCGGCGGCCTGCTGGGCGGCGGCGCCCGTCCCACCGACGACCCGACCACGTCCGACTCCGGTGGTGCCGGTCGGGGCAAGGGCAAGGGCGGAGACGACGCAAACGGCGGCGACAAGGGCCAGCGCTCCAAGCGATGAAGCGGGCTGGAGCCATCCAGATGGTGGCCATCGTCGTGTTGTCGGTGGGCGCCTTGGCGGCGGTCATCTTCACCAACAGGTCGCCGCTTCTCGGTCTCGACCTTCAGGGCGGCATCTCGGTGGTGCTCGAGCCGTACGTCGACGGCAAACCGGCCGAGGACGTCAGCGACGAGCAGGTCGAGCAGGCGATAGCGATCATCCGCAGCCGCATCGACACCCTGGGCGTGTCCGAACCGGAGATCAGCTCGCAGGGCAACAGTATCCTCATCCAGCTGCCCGGCATCGACGACCAGGAGCGCGCCTTGGAGCTGGTCGGGCGCACCGCCCAGCTCGAGTTCCGCCCGGTGCTGTCCAGCACCCCCGTGGTGCCGCCGGATCCCAAGCGTGAGGCCGAGCTCCGCAAGGAGCTGAAGATTCCCGAGGGCAAGAGCGCCGCCGACATTCAACAGGAGGAGCTCGACGCTCGCGGCCTCGACGCTGCCGGGCAGAGCACCACCCCCGAGCAGGGTGCAACCCCCGAGGGTCCTGCGACCACCGCCGCCTCGGCTGCGACGACCGCTCCCCCCGCCACCACCGCGGCGCCCGCCACCGCTGTGCCCGCCCAGGGCTTCGCCGGCGCCAAGGCGGACAAGCGCCTGCCCGGCCAGGAGACCCCCACCACCGCTGCACCCACCACAGCGCCACCGCCCACCGAGGCGCCGCCGACGACGGCGTTCGTCCCGCAGAACGCCGAGGGGATCGACGTGACCAGCCAGGCCTTCGGCGAGTTGCTGCAGCTGGAGCAGGCCGAGTTGACCAACCCGGACGAGCTCGGCGCCAAGAAGGACGTGGACGTCACCCTCCTGGCTAAGGACGGCAAAGAGCGGTACACGCTGGGCCCCGTCCTGCTCACCGGCGATGCGCTGTCCGGCGCCAGCGCAGGCCTCGATTCGCAGGGCCAGTGGCAGGTCGGCCCGTCGTTCCGGGGTGGCAAGGACGGCATCGACAAGTTCAACAAGGCGGCCGGCCTCTGTTACAACGGCGATCCGTTGTGCCCGCCCAATGCCCAGGACTCGACCAGCGGGGCCCCCAGGGGTCAGCTGGCGATCGTGTTGGACGGCGAGGTGCTGACCGCCCCGTCGATCAACGAGGCCACCTTCGACAAGGACCAGATCTCGATTTCCGGGTCCTTCAAGGAGCAGGAGGCCAAGGACGTCGCCACCGCCCTCCGCTTCGGCGCCCTGCCGCTCGAGCTGCGGCCGAGCCAGACCCAGACCGTCACCGCCACGCTCGGCCAGGGTGCGCTGCGGGCCGTGATCATCGCCGGCCTGATCGGCCTCGGCATCGTGGCGATCTACTTCATCGCCTACTACCGCCTGCTGGGCATCGTGGCCTTCATCAGCCTGGCGCTATCGGGGTCTCTCTTGTGGGTGATCATCTCGCTGCTCGGGGCAACGCTGACGCTGGCCGGACTGGTGGGCATCGTCGTGTCGATCGGCGTGTCCCTCGACTCCAACGTTGTGTTCTACGAACACCTCAAGGAGGACGTGCTCCACGGACAGAGCCTGCGCCTGGCCGGAGAGAAGAGCTTCCCGGCCGCCTTCAGCACGATCGTCAAGGCCGACATGTCCAGCCTGATCGGTGCGGCGGTGCTGTACCTCCTCACCGCCGGCAGCGTGCGGGGCTTTGCCCTCTACCTCGGGCTGTCGGTGGCGTTGGACCTGGTGGCCAGCTACTTCTTCATGCGCCCGGCCGTCGCCTACCTCACCCGCTCCAAGCTGGGTGAGAAGCGGTCGCGCTTTGGCATTCCGGTGCTGTACACCCCGGCCGAGTTGGCCGAAGAACGAGGCCCCGGCGTGCCGCTGGTGCCCGAGGTGGAACCCACGCCTGCGATGGCGACGTCCGATCGGGGAACGCTGTGAGCACCCACGGACGCATCTACCGGGGCCAGATCGACTTCGACTTTCCCCGCATCAACCGCCGCCTGCTGATCATGTCGGGCGTGCTGATCCTGATCTCGCTCGGCGCGCTGTTCACGCGCGGGCTCAACCTGTCGGTCGACTTCGTCGGCGGAACCGTCTGGGAGGTGCCCTCGGACACGCTCACCCAGGACGAGGCCACCGCCGTGCTCGCCGACGCCGATGCCGCTGCCGGCTCCAAGGTGCAGGTGGTGACCGACGCCAACAACGTTCGCATCGTGCGGGTGCAGAGCGACCTGACCAACCAGAAGGCCTCGGCGAAGGTCACCGCGGATCTGGCCAAGGCCGGCGACGTTAAGGTGACCGACGTCGAGACCAACTTCGTTGGCCCCACCTGGGGCAAGACGGTCACCCGGCAGGCGGCCAAGGCCTTCGTTATCTTCCTGGTGCTCGTCTCGGTGTTCATCACCGCCAGGCTGGAGTGGCGCATGGCCGTCGGAGCGATCACCGCGCTGCTGCACGACGTGATCATCACGCTCGGCATGTACTCGCTGTTCCAGTTTGACGTCACCCCGCCGACCGTCATCGCCGTGTTGACCATCCTGGGTTATTCGCTCTACGACACGATCGTCGTGTTCGACCGATCCCAGGAGAACCAGGCGCGCTACACCAAAACCGGCCACTACACGTTCATCACCCTGTCGAGACGCAGCCTCAACCAGGTGTTCATGCGGACGATGAACACGACGATCACCGCGCTGATGCCGGTGATCGCCATGCTGGTGATCGGAGCGGGCTTCTACGGGCAGGCGACGCTGTCGGAGTTCTCGATCGCGCTGCTGATCGGCCTGGTCGCCGGCGCCTACAGCTCGATCGTCATCGCCACCACGCTGCTCGAGTGGCTCAAGGAGCGCGAGCCTCAGTTCGTCAAGATCCGCCAGCGGATCATCGATCGCGGTGGGGATCCCGACGACACCCGCTGGGTCGAGTACTCCAAGCGTCGCAGCGCAGCGAAGCTCCCGCAGGGATCGATGCGTCACGAGGGAACGGTGGCGGCGGGCAACCGGGCGGCCGAGCGGGCCGACCTGTACGAGCGGCCCCACCCGCCCCGGCCGCGCAAGAAGACCAAGCGCTGAGCATCGGCCCGGCACGTGCGGCATAGGCTGGGTACCGAGGAGGTCCCCCGATGCCGACGGTGACTCGCGTACTGCCGTGGCGACGACACAGCGCACCGCGGGCGTCGGAGCTTCGCCCGCTGGTCCTGGCGATGAACGAGGCCCGGGACCGGCCCGACATCGCCCTGGTCGAGCGGGCCTACGACTTTGCCAAGGCCGCTCACGAGGGGCAGCTGCGCGCGTCCGGCGAGCCCTACATCACCCACCCCTTGGCGGTCGCCACCATCGTTGCCCGCTATGGAGCCGACGACGCCACCGTGTGTGCGGCGCTGCTGCACGACACGGTCGAGGATTGCGACGTCACGCTCGCCGAGATCAGCGCCAAGTTCGGACCGATGGTCAGCGTGCTCGTCGATGGCTGCACCAAGCTCGATCGGGTCGAGGTCGACTCCAAGGCCCACCAGAAGGCCGAGACGATCCGCAAGATCATCCTGTCGATGGCCAACGATCTGCGCGTGATCGTCATCAAGCTGGCCGACCGCCTGCACAACCTGCGCACCGTGGCCGCCATGTCGCCGGCCCACCAGGAGAAGCAGGCCCGCGAAACGCTCGACGTGTATGCCCCGTTGGCCCACCGGCTGGGCATGACCGAGCTGCGCCAGCAGCTCGAGGACCTGTGCTTTGCCTCCCTGCACCCCCAGGTGTTCGCCGAGATCGATTACCTCGTCGCCCAGCGCGCCCCGGAACGAGACCTGTACCTGATGCAGGTGATCGACGAAATGCGCATCCGCCTGGAGCGGATCGGGGTCGACAGCGACATCGTCGGGCGCCCCAAACACCTGTGGAGCCTGTACGAGAAGATGGTGATCCGGGGTCGCAGCTTCGACGAGATCCACGACCTGATGGGTGTGCGCATCATCGTCACCGACGAGGCCGACACCTACGCCGCGCTCGGCGCCATCCATGCCCTGTGGCGGCCGGTCCCCGGTCGGTTCAAGGACTACATCGCCATGCCCAAGTTCAACCTGTACCAGTCGCTGCACACGACGGTGGTCGGGCCGGGCGGCAAGACGGTCGAGGTGCAGATCCGCACCGGCGAGATGCACCGCCAGGCCGAGTTCGGGGTGGCGGCCCACTGGACCTATAAGAGCGGCTCGGTGCTGAAAGCACCGGTGGCCACGCCGCCGGTCGACCCGGACTCCGAGAACCAAGGCGACTGGTTGGACCGCATCGTCGACTGGCAGCAGTACCTGACCGACCCCGACGACTTCATGCTCAACCTGAAGACCGACCTGGGCCAGGACGAGGTGTACGTCTTTACCCCGGAGGGCCGCCTGATCACCCTGCCCGCCGGCTCGACGCCGGTCGACTTCGCCTACGGGGTGCACACCGAGGTGGGACACCGCTGCATCGGCGCCCGGGTGAACGGGCGCCTGGTGCCGCTCGACCACGTGCTCAGCTCCGGCGACACCGCCGAGATCATCACCGCCAACGACGGTCACCGCCCGTCGGAAGACTGGCTGGGCTTCGTCAAGAGCCGGTCGGCGCAATCCAAGATCAGGTCCTGGTTCAGCCGGGAGCGACGCGACGACACCGTCGAACGGGGCCGCGACGAGCTCGAACGGGCGGTGCGCCGCGAGCGGCTACCGGCCGAGTTGCTCGAGGGCGAGACGATCGAGGAGGTGGCCAGCCAGATGGGGTACTCGAGCGCCGAGGCCCTGGTCACCGCCATCGGCGAGGAGAAGGTGCAGGCCGCCACCGTTGCGGGGCGCCTCGTCCGACAGCTTCAGCACGGCTCGGGTGCGGGCGGGCCGATGCTGGCCAGCGAGGTGCTGGGCGAGCGGCGTCGACCCCGGCGCAGCGACGGCAGCGGTGTTCACGTCGAAGGCTTTCGGGACGAGCTCGTCCGGCTGGCCCGCTGCTGTTCCCCGGTGCCCCCCGACGAGATCATGGGCTTCGTCACCCGGGGCCGGGGCATCGCCGTGCACCGCACCGACTGCACCAACGCGGTGTCACTGTCCTCGCACGTCGACCGCGTGGTCGACGTCGAATGGGAACTGGAGAGCCGGGGCAGCTGGGAGGTGGCGATCGAGGTGAAGGGGCTCGACCGGCCGCGCCTGTTGGTCGACATCGCCCAGGTGATCGCCGAGGCCCAGGTGGGCGTGCGCTCGCTACAGGCCCGCACGGGCGACGACCGGGTGACGACGATGCGGTTCGACCTCGAGCTGGGCGACCCGGCACACCTCGAACGCCTGCTCGGCAACCTGTACGGCGTCGACGCGGTGTACGACGCCGCCCGCGTGCAGCCCCACGGCTGACCCGCCGCACCCCGCTACGATCGGTCGCCGTGCCCGAGACCGATCCGTCGACCAATCAGCCAACCCAACCGGCTCAACCGGCCCGACCCGCCCGCCCGGAACGTTTCACCGCACCGATCGGCACCCGGGACGTGCTCAGCCCCGAATCCGAGCGGCGCCGGGCGCTGGTGCAGCGCTTCGCTGATGCGGCCGAGCTGGCCGGGTACCGCCACCTGGCCACGCCGATGTTCGAGGATCTGGGTGTGTTCACCAGGGTGGGCGCGTCGACCGACGTCGTCACCAAGGAGATGTACGAGTTCACCGACAAGGGCGGACGGGCGATGGCGTTGCGACCCGAGCTGACAGCGTCGGTGTGCCGGGCCTTCACCGAGCACCGGCCGGCGGTGCTGCCCTGGAAGGTGTGGTACTCCGGGCCGCAGTTTCGCTACGAGAAGCCCCAGAAGGGCCGCTACCGGCAGTTCGACCAGGTGGGGCTGGAAACCTTGGGCTCCGAGGACCCGGACCTGGACACCGAGGCGATTGCGCTGGCCTGGCGCTTCTTTCGCGGCTTGGGGCTCCGTCGGTTGCGGTTGCTGGTCAACTCGCTGGGCGAGGCCGCCGAGCGGGCCGCCTACGTCGACGCGCTGGCGGCCTATCTGTCCAATCACCTGGGCGACCTGTCCGAGCAGGCGGCGACGACGCTTCAGCGCAACCCGCTGCGGGTGCTCGACTCGAAGCGAAGTGAGGACCAGCCGATCATCGCCGGTGCGCCGCAGCTGTCCAGCTTCCTCGGCCTGGCGTCGGTCACCCACTTCGAACGGGTGCTGGCCGGCCTCGACGCACTGGGGATCGAGGCCGAGGTGTCGCCGAAGCTGGTCCGAGGGCTGGACTACTACCGGCGCACCACGTTTGAGTTCGCCACCGAGGCGCTCGACTCCTCGCAGAACGCGCTCGGCGGCGGTGGCCGCTACGACGGCCTCGTCGAGGCGCTGGGCGGCCCGCCGACCGCCGGCGTCGGCTTCGCCATCGGCGTTGACCGCACCCTGCTGGCCTGCGATGCCGAAGGCGTGTTCGATGCCCCCACGACGGCGCTCGACTGCTTCGTCGTCGACACGACCGGTTCGCTGTACGGGTTCGAGATCGCCGAAGCGCTGCGACGAGCGGGCGTGGCCACCGATCGCTCCTGGGCCGGAGAGCTCACCGAGGCGGGGCTGGGTCGACCCCGGTCGATGAAGGCCCAGATGAAGGCGGCGGACCGCTCGGGCGCCCAGGTGGCGGTGCTGATCGGACCTGACGAGCTGGAGGCCGGAGCGGCGACGCTGCGTCCGCTGCGGGGTGGGCCAGACCGCTCGGAGACGCCTCAGCGCCAGGTGCCGCTCGATCAGCTTGTCGCTGCGGTGCTGGCCGAGCTCGGTCGCTGAGACCCATCCCGGTCGGGTCCGGGACAGGGGCGGGTGTGGTTGTGGTTGTGGGCGCTGGAAAGGACGGTCGAGCGAACGTGAACGGTGCCTCGATCAGGCGCGGATCGCTGGCGAAGGTCGCCGGGTGGGCGTCGATGCCCACGCCCCCCGAGGGCGCATTCCAGCGGAGCGGCCGCCGGGTGGCCGCCAGGCCGACCGGGTAGACGGTCAGGTCGCCCGAGGGCTCCACCCGGATGCGCAGAAAATGCTTGTAGGACGTGAGCCGCAGGGCTGAGAACACCTCGTTGTCGTGCATGCCGAAGGCCAGGTTGGAGACGACCAGGTAGGCGGCGAGCAGCCAGGCCGAGGCCAGGGCGCCGACGGCGGCGGCGACCACCACCGTGACGATGCCGCCGACGAGCGACGGCGCGGAGATCGTCACGCCGAGCAGCGACGCCGGGTCCCGTCCGCTGACCAGGCTGCCCAGCCGCTCGCCGGCCGACGAGGCCCAACCGAGCACGGCGTCGATGACCGCCAGCTGCGCCAGCCCATGGGCAAAACCGACCGCCCGCGCGGTAAAGACGCTGGCGCGGTCGGCTCGTTCGGCTCGGGCGAACAGCGTGGTAGCGACGAGCACGATGAGCAACGGAATCCAGCTGAGCGGATTGGCCCAGTACCTGGTCATCAGGTGACCGGCCAGACCGTCGAGGCCGACGAGCAGCTCGCGCCCAGCGCCGACGGTGAACACGGCGATCATGGCGAACACCGCGCTGATCGCGCCAGTGACGACGAGAAAGCCAGGGTTGATCAACGGGAAGGCCAGGTGGCGCAGCAACGCCAGCCGGGATTGGCGAAAGGTGGGGAACACCGCTCCCAGTCGCAGCGTGCGGGGCCCGAAGCGACCGGTGGCATCGGTCAGGGCAAAGGCGGTCTCGCCGGGTGGGACTCCGTCGAGGTGCACCGGACCGGCTGCAGGGTCGAACCCGGTTGCGCCATCTGCTCCGGCGGGGACGGTGGCCCGGGCAGGGGAGTGGTGATCGCTGCGTCGCTGCAGCGTGTGGGTGGGGTGGGTAAACGCGCCTCCGCCCCCGGCGGTCACGTAGTGGATACCGTGCTGCTCGTCGATGAGGTGGGCGTAATGGTGGCTGTCACCGCTCAGGTACAGCGCCACCCGGCGGGGGTCGCCCAGGGTGTCGATCACGAAGCGGTCGAGCGCCACCTGGGCTTCGCCGTGGCGATGACCGGTCGCCCATGCCGGGGTCGGCCAGGTGAGGATCACCCTGACATCCGGTGAAAGGTCGGCGCCGATCCGGGTGAAGTAGTCGAGCTGGGTCGGGTCGACGTCGCCGCCGGAGACACCGCCGTCGACCGCCCACAGCATCCAACCGGGGGCCAGCGCCACCGCTGCGTAGCTCCGGCGCTGCGCCGTGCGCCACGCGCCAAGGCGGACCCGATCGCACATCAACGCAGCGAATCCGTCCAGCCCGTCGTACCAGTCATGGTTGCCGGGGATGGCCACGACGAGCGGCTCCGTCCCGTCCGGTGACGGCCCCACACCGTCACAGGCCTGCTGGTAGGGGCCGGCGAGGCGGTCCCGATAGGTGTCGGAGGTGCCGACCGGGTAGCCGAGATCGCCGCCGATGACCAGCAGCGAGCCGCGCGGCAGGGCCACGTCGGGGCCGGCGGGGCGGCTGCGCGGGGTCAGCGCCACCGCCTCGTCCCAGATTGGTTCCCGGGCGAGCTCGATCGCTCTGGTCACCGTCGGTTCGTCGTCGGGCCGCCGGTCGGTGTCGCTTGGGGTCAGCCCCCTGGCCAGGTGCCAGGCCACCGCCATCGTGGGCACGTGGCCGTCGCCGGTATCGGCGACGAAGTCGACCCACACCGGCGTGTACGGGTCGGCTCGGGGCACCGCCTCCGCCAGGTCGATGACGGCGGCGTCCGGATCAAGAGCGGCGAGCACTTCGCGCCGGTCGGCGAAGGGCCCGACCGCCTCGGTGAGGGTCAGGCTGGATCCGGCGCGGAACAGCACCGACGGGTCGAACCAGCCCACCATCGGCTTGGGTGAGAAGCGGATGCGGTCAAGCCGCGGCAAGACCTCGTCGGGGATCGGCCGGGGAGTGCTCGCCAGCAACAGCTCGATGCCCCGTCGCACCTCGGGGTCGTCGAAGGCCGCCGTGTGGCCCACCCCTCCGAGCGGCATCTCGACGGGGCCGCGTTGCACGCTGGTTCCATCGACCGACCCGACCGACCCGACCGGGCCGCCGACCGGGTCACCGCGTCGCCAGGCGTTGATCCAGGTCGAGCCCGTACGGGCGCCGACCGCAAGGTGCTCGGCCAGCGGGATGAGGGCCTCCGGTGCGAACTGGTGGGGGAAGAACCGGCCATAGAGGGGGCCGATCGGGCAGGCGTGGGTGACGAGCGAGGACCCGGCCAGGTCGACCCCGCCCCCGGCCAGGCCGGCCAGGGCGCTCACCGCCAGGACCGAGCCCTGGCTGTGGGCCGAAACGACCACCCGGCGCCCCTGCCGAAGTCCGTCGACCACCTCGAGCTGGAGCTCGGGCACGACGACCTCGGAATACGGGGTGATCGCCAGGGGATGGAAACGGCGCGGCCAGAAGGTGAGCACCTCCCACACCGATGCCGCCCAGGGCCGCAGGCGGGGCACCGAGCGGGTGGCCAGCGCTGCTGTTGCCGCCCCCAATGCGAGCAGGAGCGGCACCGCTGCGGTCAGCCGGGTGAGCCACCCGGCACCCGGGGCCTCGATGCGCACCGGCCAGGGGGCCAACACGTCGGCGGGGCGCTGAAACCGGGCGACGAACAGCGCCCCGCCCACGGCGAACGCCACGGCCACCCCGGCCGAGGCGATCAGGTCGACGTTGCGGATCAGCACCCGCAGCACGAGGAGCGTTCGGGGGACGGCCGGGAGGGTCGTGTCGCCACGTCCTCCCCGCAGCAGTGCAACCGCGGCGATCAGCGCAGCGAGCAGCGCGGCAGCGACCACACCGGCGGTAAAGCTCTCCACCAGGGCCACCTCCGAGCCCAGGGTGATCTGAGCCCCGCCCAGCCAGCTGAGCGTTCGGCGGGCGACCAACATCACGCCGGACCAGCCGGCATTGGACGCCAGGATCGCCAGCCCCATCGCCACCGCCGGTCCGGAGATGCGCCAGCGCCGGCCCCACAGCCCGGGCCGCTCCAGGCCGGCGACCGCCAGCAGCCCCACGCCGATCCACTGCGCAGCTCCGACCGTGGCGAACACGTCGCCCAGGCCGAGGGGCACCGGCTGCCCAGGAACCGGGGTAGGCGCCGCCCCGGCGCGATGGAAGGCCAACACGGCGGTGAGGACCAGGGTGCCCAGGGCGAACAGCTGGTGGACGATCGCCAGAAAGGCCAGGTCCGGCTCGTGGGCGAAGAAGGCCGGGTTGAAGATCCGCTCATCGTCGTCGACGCCACCCCTCGATTCCGGGGCGGCGGTGTAGGGGGCGACCGCCTCGGCGGCGGCGCGGGTGCGGCCGGCCAGGGTGAAGGCGCCGACGATGCCGAGGAACGTGACCGCCACCGCCAACCACAGGCGCCGCAGCGGGTGGTACGTCCAGACATCGAGGCCGACCAGGCCCTGCCAGGCGATGACGTCGACGACCAGCTGGGTGACCCAGGCGGTCGTCGTCACCGTCAGGCTGATGCCGACCACATGGGCGATGCGGCGGCACCACGCGGCCCGTCGGGGGGCGTTGGCCGGGTGCATCCAACCGGCGACGTTGGCCAGCGTGAACGGGGCGAGCAGCACCCACAGGGGCAACCAGCGATTGTCCGCGATCAGGTGACCCCAGCGAACCAGGCGCACCTCGGTGTGGGTCTCGGAGCCGGCCGGTGGCAGCACCGTGTCGTCGGGCGGGTTGCCCACCCCGTGCACGCGCAGCTCCAGCGGACGAGCGCTGCCGTCGTCAGGCTGGCGTTCGTCGGACGACTCGCTCGGACGCATCATCGTTCCCCCGAAGCCGAACGGTACCCGATGCACGGAGAAGCGGAGCGGCGTTCGAGGTGTTGTAGCGAGGCCGGCTCAGGCCTCGGCGTGCAGCGCCAGCCCATTCGCCTCCCACGGCTGGTGATCGAGCAGGTCGGCCGCCACCAGGTTGCCGCTGGCCACCGTGCCCGACGCGGCGTCGACGATGCGCCAGGCCATCGTCGGGGAGCCGAGTGCCTGGCCCTCGATCATCACCGCCCGCACGTCGCCGGGGGCAAAGCCGCAGGCCTCCTGGAGGATCTCCAGGAATCGCTCGTCGTGCAGGTGCCCGTCGCCGAAGTTCCAGCCGAGCACCATGCCGGCGACCATCTCGCCGTCGAGCACCTCGAGCTCATCGGGTGCCAACTGCGCGGTCGGGTCCGGGTACGCAGAATCGTCCAACATGCCCGATGCTCCGAGCGGCACGAGCGCCGCCAGCGCCCGCCCGTGCAGGTGCATGGCCCGAAATGCCTGGCCCCGGCCCAGCGCCTGGGGGACGTCGGTGTCGTCGCCAAGCCCCTCCAGCTGGTGGGCCGGCGTGGCGGCCGCACAGCGCAGCGTGTCCTCGATGCGATCGAGGCAGCCCGGCCGCATCAGCCAGGTGCCGATCGCCCAGTTGCCGGCGTAGTAGCGCATGGCGGGCAGGAACGACACCCGATCGGGACGGACGTTGCCGTAGGCGGGGATCGCCACCAGGCAGACCACCAGCACCGTGATCAGCAGCGGGTTGCTCAGGTGCCAGATGCGCACGTCGCCGTGGGCCCCGAACAGCACCAGTGCCGAGTAGATGAAGAACAGGTTCCACTCCAACGGCACGCCGAGCGGGAAGCTGGTGAGGATGATGGTGTGAAAGGCGACGATCGCCACCAGCGCCGCCACCCGGACCGGGCCGCTCGGGGCGAAGACGAGCACCAGCGGTGCTGCGTACTCCAGCGCGGTGGCGCCGTGAGCCACCCAGGCCGCCCACCTCGATCCGCGCAGGTCGTCGGGAAAGTCGCGGTACAACGAACGGCGCAGCCGGCGCGACCGAAAGAACGGGTTGTTGGACAACATCACGGCGATCACGTTGGGGAAGTGATGGTTCAGCTTGGACGTGGCCGCCCAGAACCACAGGCCGGCCTGCACCGCCTGCTCGCCGGCCCACAGCTCGGAGGGAAACAACAACACGAAGGTGGCGAGCAGGTAGTGCTCGGATCGCCCGGCGAGAAACACGGTGCGATCGCGCAGTCCGGCCAGCACCATCACGACGATGATCGGGGTGACGATCCACCGGCTGGCGAGCGGATCCCCGGCGAGCAGGGCCCGAAGCGTTAACGCCAACAGCGCGCCATAGAGCCCGACGTCGAGGGCGTTCCGGCGGCTGCCCCCGGTCAGTGGAAGCTGCGGCCAGGGTGGTAGCCGCACGCCGCCGACCCGCAGGAACGCACGCCCGGCGGTCACCGGGGGCGAGTAGCGGCCGGTCAGCGGTCCGCTGCCGCAGCCCAGGCCCAACGCCTCGTAGACCAGGCACCACAGCACCGCCTTGGCAAACACCTGCGGTCGGGCCCACCACCCACCGATACTCCCCAGCGAGTCGACGCCGTCGGTGAACCGCGCAAACACGATGAATCCGCCGACGAAGAGCACCAGCTTCACGACGTAGAAGCCGTAGGCGACCAGCGGTGCGCCGAAGCCCTGCATCGCCCAGGTGTGACACATCAGCCGGAGACGCTCGGGGTAGGGCAGCGCCGGCCACGCCGCCGTGTCGAACTCGGGCGCGCTCGGTTTCATAAACCCCATCGACAGTGCCCCCGTGTTCGTCCGACCCTCACCGGCGCCAACTCTGCCACGCCTGTCCGCCGGTGAGCGGCACCGACCGAACCCCGGCTGCCGGGCGGCCGCCGCCGGTCGGTAGGATCGATCCTCGTGCCGAGCATCGAAGACACCCCCGCCGTATCCGCCAACCCGCCCTACCGCACCCACCGCTGCGGGGAGCTGCGGGCCGCCAACGTTGGTGAGCGGGTCAGCGTGGCCGGATGGGTCGCCCGCCGACGCGAGCACGGCGAGCACCTGGCGTTCATCGACCTGCGCGACCACACCGGGGTCGTCCAGTGCGTGATCGACCACGACGTCGACGTCCGCTCCGAGTGGGTGGTGAAGATCACCGGCGTCGTCCGCCCCCGCCCCGAGGGCACGGTCAACGCCGACCTGGCCACCGGCGAGGTCGAGATCGGCGAGGCCGAGGTCGAGGTGCTCAGCGCCGCCAAACCGCCGCCGTTTCCCGTCGACGACCGGGCCGACGCGGTCGACGAGACGATCCGCCTGCGGCACCGCTACGTCGACCTGCGGCGCGAGAAGATGCAGTCCAACCTGCGCATGCGCGCCCGGGTGAACTCCTCGATCCGTACCGCCATGGAGCACGAGGGGTTTGTCGAGATCGAAACCCCGATGCTGATCGCGTCCACCCCGGAGGGTGCCCGCGACTTCGTCGTGCCCTCCCGTCAGCACCCGGGCACGTTCTACGCCCTGCCCCAGTCGCCCCAGATGTACAAGCAGCTGTGCATGGTCGGCGGCATCGACCGCTACTACCAGATCGCCCGCTGCCTGCGCGACGAGGACCTGCGGGCCGACCGCCAGTACGAGTTTGCCCAGCTCGACGCCGAGCTGGCCTTCGCCAGCCGCGACGAGGTGCTCGACGTGATCGGATCGACGATCTCGGCGGCGATCGAGGGCGTCACCGGCCGGCCGGTCGGCGAGATCGAGCGCATCAGCTGGCACGACGCGATGGACACCTACGGCTCGGACAAGCCCGACGTGCGCTTCGACATTTTGCTGCGCGAGGTGACCGACGTGTTCGCCGAGACCGGCTTCAACGCATTCAAGGCTCCGTCGATCAAGGCGATTCGGGTGCCGGGCGGCGCCGAGCTCACCCGCCGCCGCCTCGACGAGCTGACCGAGTCGGCCAAACGCTGGGGCGCCAAGGGCCTCGTGTGGATGCGGGTGAAGGCCGACGGACTCGACTCGCCGGTGGCCAAGTTCCTTTCCGAGGCCGAGATGACGGCCCTCACCGAACGCACCGAGGCCACCGAGGGCGACCTGTTGTTGATCGTCGCCGACGAGTGGCGGCGCACCACCCACGTGCTCGGGCTGTTGCGCCTCGAGCTGGGCCGACCCCCGATCGCCGAGGGCGGCGTGCAGGTGCGCTGGGTGATCGACTTCCCGTTGTTCGAGGAGATCGACGAGGTGACCGGCCGGCCGGTGCCGGCCCACAACCCGTTCACGATGTGCCATGAGGACGACCTGGCCCTGCTCCAGGCAGGCGCGGCCGGTGAGCTGGGAGATCCCAACGAGCTGCTGAAGGTGCGCAGCCAGAGCTACGACCTGGTGATCAACGGCTGGGAACTGGGCTCCGGCGGCGTGCGGATCCACCGCAGCGACGTGCAGGAGGCCGTGTTCGGTCTGCTCGGTATCTCCGACTCCGAGGCTGAAGCCAACTTCGGCTTCCTGTTGGAGGCGCTGCGCTTCGGCGCCCCGCCCCACGCCGGCTTCGCCTACGGCATCGACCGGCTGGTCGCCATCCTGGCCGGCGAGGAGAACATCCGGGAGGTCATCGCCTTCCCCAAGACCCAGAGCGGCGCCGATCCGCTGACCTGGTCGCCGGGCCCAATCGGGGCCGACCAGCTCGACGAGCTGGGGCTGCGCCTGCTGCCGCCGACGACATGACCCGCTTTCGGCCCTGCATCGATCTCGCCGGGGGAGCGGTCGTCCAGCTCGTCGGCGGCACCTACTCCGATGACGGGTCGTCGACGGTCACCAACCACCGCAGCGAGCGCCCCGCCGCCTATTTCGCCGAGCGCTATCGCGCCGATGGGCTGACCGGCGGGCACGTTATCAAGCTGGGCCCCGAGAACGACGCGTCCGCACGCCGGGCGCTGGCCGCCTATCCCGGCGGGCTGCAGCTGGGCGGCGGGGTCAACGTCACCAACGCCGCCATGTGGTTGGAGGCCGGAGCCTCCGCGGTGATCGTCACCTCGTCGCTCTTCGACGACCGGGGCCGGTTCCACCCCCAGGCGCTCGCCCGCCTCTCCTCCGAGGTGGGGGCCGAGTCGCTCGTCGTCGACCTGTCCGCCCGGCGCATCCCCGTCGACGAAGCCGACACCGACGGCTCGGATGGTGCCGGTAACACCCGGTGGGTGGTGGCGATGGACCGCTGGCAGCGCCTGACCAACCTGGAGATCACCCCGTCAGCGCTCGACGACGTGGCCGAGCACGCCTCCGAGCTGCTGGTGCACGCCGCCGACGTCGAAGGTCGCCAGGAGGGCATCGACGCCGAGCTGGTCGAGCTGCTCGGCCGGTGGGGCGGCCGACCGGTGACCTATGCCGGCGGGGCCCGGTCGATCGAGGACCTCGATCTGGTCGCCGAACGCTCCGACGGCCGGGTCGACCTGACGATCGGGTCCGCCCTCGACCTGTTTGGAGGCACCGGCGCCAGCTACGAGGAGTGCGTCGACTGGAACCGTGAGCAGGCCGCAGCGGTGGGCCCGCCCTCGCCGTGAGCGACGACCTCTTCAGCGCCGCCGCCGACGAGCTGGCCGCCGCGT
>JACDJA010000259.1_pt1 | contig 67599 bp, 64 predicted proteins | sample 7449241 | NCBI WGS metagenome assembly JACDJA01 (sample SAMN14253289, study PRJNA609438) | sludge metagenome | isolation source: initial anaerobic sludge | collected 2018-12-20 | reverse complement strand
CGTTTATTGGTGCATTTGCAGTCGCTTTGGCAAATAATCTGGATTTGCAAACGGCGTTATTGCGTGCGAACGCTGCTGGAGCATTGACGGTAACCAAAGCTGGCGCACAATCCAGTCTTTCCACCTTGCAGGAGCTGGAACAGTTTCTACATAACAACCCAAACCCTGATAATTCGGTTAATTTCTCTGAAATTTGAACAAATAAAATAGATTTAATAAATTAACAAACACCAACAACACAAACATGCCAACGATGGGCCATTGCCCTAATTGTGCAAAATAACCTGGACTGACAATGATCGTATACAACAGCATTCCTGCAGCAACGAGCAATACTTGTTTAGATTCAATTTTTCTTCGTAAAATAAGCCGCTCCACCAATGATTAAAAGAATAGCTGTGAGAAATTCACCTATTAAATGGGCGACTATTCTCATAGGTTCTGTTTGTAATTCGGCGACTTGCCCAGTTGCCAAAAAGAACCCCCATTGCCCAATCATTAATATTCCGACAATTAGTGAAAACCAGGCTGAGTATCTCATATTTTCTTCTTACTTTCATTAATTAATTTTTATATTTAATTTACAATCAGTGTTTTCTTTAATCCCTATCCATCCGACCAGATTGACACCGTACCACTTTATAAATTTCAATAACCTGAAGGCTCAAAGTACCTTCAAAACTGTATATGATATAATTTGTCGAAATTACCCATTTTAGAAATCATATTTAAAGGAAAAAGCATGGAAAAGAAATGTATTGTTTGTGAAGTAACCAATCAAAATGCACCATTAATTCAGCTCGATTACAAAGATCAGACTTTGTATATCTGCCCTACCCACCTCCCCGTTATCATCCACCATCCAGAACAATTAATCGGCAAGGTGGAAGGCGCTGAGGAATTCAAGGCGGGTTAATTCAAATAAGATTTTTTTGAAAAAATAAAGAGAAGGCACTCTGAGATTTGAGTACCTTCTCTTTTTTCAATCAACATCATTAAGACAACTCTCTTCCCCCTTGTACCTTCCGCCTATTCCCTACCTTATCATTCCCGATCCTTATCAGAGGGATAGGGATCATTTTCATAGCGGTAATCCAAAAAAGGGATTTCTGCTTTAAGATCTCCCAATTCTTTTCTGGCTTGGGGAATCGTTTCCGGATAGGCTGCCAGACGGGCAATTTCTACCAGTCCATCCAGCAAGCGAATGCAATCTGCCAGCAATACCCGCTCGCGACTTCTAACCTCGCTGGAGCCTTTCCTTAATAAAGGGTGTTTTTGATATGCCCTAACCAGGTTTTTATCTTCCGGTAAATAGACGCTTGAAACCAGAACTTTGATGTGATTCAGAAGATGGTCAATGGCCAACGCCAGAGATCCATCGTAAACTTCCATCGTATCAAAAACATGGAAGATATTGGCTTCCCCATATTCTGTTTCATGATAACTGGCTTTAATTGGCATAACTCAACAAATCACAACCCCGGCAGTGCTTTCACCTTCACCAAAAAGGTCGCCCTTAACATATTTCTTACCTAAGTCTGTCCCTTTGGTAGCACGGGTCACTAAAGGTAAGTCTTTTCCATCAATACGGAAACGTTTGGATTTAGTGGAATATACTTCGACCTGATCTTTATCAAAACCAACGGTAAATCCGGTAATGTATCCTGTCTCCTCATTTACCTTCCAAAGCTGAACACCTTGTCCACCACGACCCTGCACCGGGAAATCATTGATGTCAATTCGTTTGATGTGTCCATTTTCCGTAACAGCATAGGCAAAACCATTTTTATGATAAGTAGGATCAACTAAAACACCACAAACCAACGGATCACCCATCATTTTGATTGCGGTTACACCTTTTGCAGAAGGTGTTGCTTGAGGATTTATCGAACCAGATTCAAAGCGTAAAACTCTGGGTGACAATTTCTTGTTGCCAGCAGTGCAGATCATCACATGGGCTTCATCAGTAGCAATACCAGCAAATAAAACCTCTTCTTCACCACCACTGAGCCCGATAATTGTAGTCCAGGTAGCTTCTGCTCGCGAGTTAAGCACATCTGCTATATCCACCCGTTTGATCATACCAGCGGTGGTACCAATTACTAATTTTGTTCCTTCTTTTGCAACACCGATACCAACGATCTTTTCATCACGTTTCAACCCAATATCGACAAAAGTACCACTCAAAGGTAATCGACCCGCATTCCCCTGCCAGCAGCGACCCTGACTTGATACAAGAACCAAAGTTTCAGATGGCTCTATTTTCTCGCGTAACAATGAGATATTAACCGCCCGGCTGGTTGGTTTTCCTTTGGTTACGGATTCCCGATATCCTTTGGCATCCACCCGTTGAATACCGTCTTCAGCGATCATGATCAATTGGGTATCACTCGGTATCACCATATCGGATACTGTTACTGCAGCCTGATGACCTTCCTCAGTTTCCACAATGATTGTTTTGCGTGGCTCGGAATGTTTGTCTTTGATTTCTTCAGTTTCTTCCACTACAATTTCAAGCCGTTTTTCCTGCGAAGATAAAATAGATTTCAGATATTTAATTCTTTGTAATAGCTCTTTGCGTTCATCATCCAGTTTCTTGCGTTCTAGCGAAGCCAGACGGCGTAATGGCATTTCGAGGATTGCCTGTGCTTGTACACCGGTTAAATCCAGTTCATTCATTAAGTTCTTGCGAGCTGTCTCAGCCGTTTGAGATTTTCTAATGATACTGATCACACGATCGATTAAACTGATCGCTTTCAGCAACCCTTCCAGGATATGATTTCGTTCTTCCGCTTTTTCCAAATCATAACGGGACCGGCGGGAAATGATCGTCAATCGATGTTTGATAAATTCAACGATCAAATCACGCAATATCAAATTCTTTGGAGCTGCTTTTCCGTTTTCATCCATAACCAATGCCAATGCATTGTGTGAAAGGCTGGAGCGCATCTGCGTATTGGTTAGCAATTTGTCTAGAACATCTTCTACGTCCGCTCCACGTGCTACTTCAAACACCACCCGCATACCCGTGTAATCAGATTCATCGCGTACATCTGTTACACCAACGAACTTTTCACGATTGGCGGCAATTCGCTCCAAAATTGTATTCTTTTGTACCTGATAGGGTAACTCAGTGACGACAATCGCAGATTTTCCGCCACCAATATCCTGAATATCCGCCCTTGCCTGGCAGACCAATGTGGCATGTCCCGTTTCGTACGCCTGAGCGATCATATCAATGGGTTCATCGCCACCATTCACACGATAACGGTATAACAAACCACCGGTTGGCAGGTCCGGGCCAGGAATGTGCTTCATCAACTCTTTAACAGATATCGACTCCCTGCGTTTCCAATTCTGAGCGACAAATTTAACCGCATCACAAACCTCGCCCAAATTGTGCGGCAGGATACTGGTGGACATACCGACTGCAATCCCAGTGGCGCCATTAACCAAAAGGTTTGGAATTCTGGTTGGCAAGACGATTGGTTCATCAAGAGACCCATCAAAGTTTGGCTGCCAATCGACGGTGTCTTTGTGAATGTCAGCCAGCATGGCCTCCCCAACACTTGCCAGTCGGGCTTCGGTATAACGCATAGCTGCTGCACTGTCGCCATCAATGGAGCCGTAATTCCCCTGACCATCTACCAAAGGTACTCGCATCGAAAAATCCTGTGCCATTCGAACCATGGCATCATAAACAGATTGATCACCATGCGGATGGTATTTACCCAACACTTCACCGACCACACGAGCAGATTTCTTGTGCGGGTTGGAATTCCACAAACTCATATCACCCATCGCATAAAGGATTCTGCGCTGAACTGGCTTTAAGCCATCCCGCACATCGGGCAATGCGCGATCCAGAATGGTTAATACGGCATATCGTCGATAAGCATCTTCGATGAAATGATCGAGACTTTGTTCCAGTATATTGGTTTCTTCTGCTTGAAAATCATTATCTGTCATAATTTACCTCTAAGGAGTTCTTTAATCTTCTGCGCTCCAGTCAACACTCATTAACCATTCCTTCCGTGGAGCAACCTCACTCCCCATTAATCGGGTTATTAAAGAGCGGGTGCGGTGAATATCATCAATCACCATGCGCATATCACGTGCTGAAAAATCGGCTGCTGTCAATTCCCTTTCTCCAGGACCAACAACTTCTTTAGCTTTACCTTTGCGTTTCCCCTTTTTCTCAGCAATCTCACCCGGTAAAACAAAAACGGTTTCACGCAACTGCTCCGGGTTCATCTCTCCCAAACCTTTATATCTTTGGGCGGTGGTATTACGGGCACCACCAAATTCCTTTTCGATTTCTTCGCGCTCTTCTTCAGAGTATGCATAGCGGGACATTTTGCCCGTCTTATTTTTTATCAAATACAATGGAGGCCGAGCGATAAAGAATCTTCCCTCTTCAATGACAGAACGCATTGTCCGCCAGAAAAGTGTCGCTAACAAAGTGGCGATATGCGATCCATCCACATCCGCATCTACCAACACGGATATGCGACCATAGCGAATACTGCTGACATCACAATCTGCCCCCACTCCGGTACCCACAGCCGCGATAATGGCGGCAATTTCCCGATTTTTGAGGATATCGTTCAATTTCATTTTTTCTACATTCGGAATCTTGCCACGTAAAGAGAGGATGGCATGATAACGCGAGTCGCGTCCCTGTTTGCAGGATCCCCCCGCTGAATCACCCTCTACCAGATAAAGCGCTGTATGATCTAATGGAACCAATGGATTGCCACCGCGGCGTTGAATATCAGCCAGTTTCCCCAGCACAAATTCTCCGGCTTCCATAGCGGATTTTTTAATCACCAGCTTACGAGCTTGTGCAGCTGCTTCACGTCCTCGGGCAGCAGCCACCGCCTGGTTCACAATCACCCTTCCAACCGCCACATTTTTATCCAGATAATCATTAACATAGCCATAGGTTGTTGAAAGAACCGGACCATGTACCTCTGGGCTGGTGAGGCTTTCCTTGGTCTGGGATAAAAATTGAGGAGTGCTGGTCATGGTCAATTTCACAATCGCTGTTAACCCCAACAAGGCATCATCCCCACGAACATCCATATTGCCTTTTAATAATTTTTTATTAGTGGCAAATTGCTTCACGGCTTTGGTTAACCCCGCTTTGAACGCAGAAACATGGGTTCCACCCATCTGGGTTGGAATGGCATTCACAAATGAATAAATTTGTGTGTCCTCGCCTGCGTACTGCAAGGCGATTTCTACTTCAATCGTTCCTTTACCACCTTCTACTTCAATTTCAGTTGTATCTTTAAAGGTGATCGGTTTGTGTAAAGTCTCCTCGCCTTCATTTAAATACTCAATATACTCAACCAAACCACGTTTCGAGAAAAAGATTTCTGGTTCCCCTTCGCGAATGCGCTTATCCAAAAATTCAATACGCACACCGGGATATAGATGGGCAATCTGACGGAAACGGGTGCTTAGTCTTTCTGCATCCCAGGGCACATAAGTAGCAGCATTTGGCCAATCCATCTCGCGAGCGAATAAGGATCGGTTGGGGCGAAATCGGAAGATCGTCCCAGTATTTTGTTCTGGATTGGCATCAACTGCTAACTTCATATGATTAACTTCCAGGGCTTTGGCTATTTCTTTTTTGCCGGAAACAACCAATTTGGTGTCTTTATTGATCTCCCCTGCTTTTTTTCCGGGTCTGATCTCTTTGGTGTATATTTCTACCGGCGTCACCGGAATCCCACCATCTTCAAAGCGTTGGTAAAAAATCAAGCCATGCCGGTGCACCTCAACCTCAAGGAAACTGGAAAAGGCATTGGTACATTTCAAACCGATGCCATGTAATCCACCCGAACTGCTATAAGCGGAATCATCACCACCAAATTTACCACCAGCATGTGGTTTGAGCAGCACCTGAGTAAGGGTACTCATCTTTACATCAGGTTTGTAATCAACCGGAATTCCGCGCCCATCATCCGTAATTTCGACAGTTCCGTCTTTTTCAATCACCACCGTGATGGTGCTGGCATATCCCGCCATACATTCATCGACCGAGTTATCCAGTACCTCTAATAAAATATGATGAAGACCATGCAGGTTATTATTACCAATATACATCCCTGGACGTCTGCGAACAGCTTCCAGAAACTCAAGTTCAACAATCTGATCAGCACTGTATTGCTTGCTCACGTGATTCCACTCCATTCCACCATGAAAACCAAAAGGTGAGATAAGTTTAGAACATTTGTTTTATCATACAACAAATTAATTTAATTTGCAATTCACCCCTGTGTTGGAGATTGCAAACATGATAATTTTACCACTTCAACTGCTTCTTTGACCGACGGTTGATTGTTAGACCAATTAGAAAATACTTACTGCCACCATTGTTTTTCAATGAACTGGTTGTTCAAACGAGATTCCTCAGCAGCAAAGGCTAATAAATGACTTTCCAGCGCTTCCTGCGTGCCTTGCAAGGTCTCCTCAAACAAACCCTCACGCACGCCTTTCAGGAATGATGCCACCAGCTGAAAATCACCACCGCCATGGCCCTCCCCCAGGCCTGCGCTGGTATCAAACTCCATATGCCAATCGGTGCGGTGCTCATCCAGCTTAATCCATGATCCTCCGTTGCCAAACTCAGCCATCAATCTGCCATGAGATCCCTCTATTTTGGTGGAGCGATATTCGTAATGGGAGTGACCATGCATAGTCAGGTTCACCGAACTGCCATCCTCAAATTGCATCATCACCACCTGATGGTCGACCACGTTATTATCACAATGGTAGACACAACGCCCATATGGCCCGGTGCGCAAGGCTTCTTCGATCTTTGCTGGGGTTGGATCCTGTGCCAGGATGGTCAGTGGCCAGCCGGCATAATTTGGCAACTGTTTCAAAGCAGGGATCACCCAGCTTAGTGCTCTTACCGTAGCAGGATTGACGGCATATTGATGGCTTGCCCAACGTGTAAAACCTGTACTGGTATCCGCAATACTGTTCCAAAAGGGTGCCATTTCCTGATAAACATGTGGCGCGTAATATGGGCAATTCTCAGCCGCCGCACAACCATCCAGACAACGTAGCGAGGCACCTTCTGGTGCATTTTCCGGCTTGAAGTGCATCAACGAGCCGACTGAAGCTAATTTTTCCGGTTTTTGCCCCAGTATCCATGGCAAAATGTCCAGATCATGACAGCATTTAGCTAAAATCATCGGGCTGGATTCATCCTGATCACGCCAGTTCCCGCGCACATAGGAGTGCGCCATATGCCAGAAGGAAACATTTTCACGATGATCCACCTGAACAATTTGCCCCAATACCCCAGACTGTACCAACTCTTTCAGCTTCTTGAAATGTTCGGTATACCGCAACACGTGGCAGATTCGTAATTGGCGTTGGGTTTTCTGGCTGGTTTCGACCAACAACTTGCATTCCTCCAGCTTATTTGCCATCGGTTTTTCCAGTAACACATGGTAGCCAGCCTGCATGGCAGCCACTGCTGGGGCGGTGTGTTGCCAATCTTGGGTACACACCAACGCCACCTCCCCTAAAGGTGGTTTTTCCAGTAAAGGCTCCCAGGACTCGAACTGCAACTCCTCAGGGATCTGATGCTGCTCAGCGAATTTTTTCCGTCGTTCCTCAATTGGTTCAGCCAACGCGACAAATTTCAATTCATCCGGGTGAGCTAATGCATAAGGCGAGTAACAATCAGCACCACGGTTACCGGCACCGATCAGAATGGCGTGAATGGGTTTGGTCATAGGGAACTCCTTAGAACCTCAGGATTTGCATTGTATTTCAGGTTTTATTAAAGCACAAATTTTGGATTCTGTTTTACTGAGGTTCGGAATTAAAAAATCTCTTCCATTGGAGTGCACCTTTTTCTATTGGTGAAGTCCAACTTTCAGGGTGCAGTTCACATTTGAAGAGATTTTTTCTAGGATCAATCTACGGATTAGATTCTTATTTCCCGCATATCACGAATTTCTTTCACGAAAGGTGTCAGGGCTTGCCTTAGGGTTACTTCATCGACCTGATCAATCTTCATAGTGATTTCGCCATGGGGAAGCTCTTCTCCGGCATAGGTAATCAGGGCAATAATATTGCCACCAATATCATCAATTGCTTTGGTTAAGCGATGCAAGATCCCTTTTTCATTCTTGACCAACACAATCACACGCCAGCCAGATTGCCGTCCACCCAGCATCTCCAGGAATATGCGAAATATATCTGTCTGGGTGATCATTCCCACTATCTCTTCCCCACGCATTACAGGGATACCCCCAATGCGGTGATCCGCCATCAGACGGGCTGCTTCCTCCAGGGGGGTATCTTCGGTAACCGTGACCACCTCATGCGTCATCACCCGCTCAACGGTTATTTTACTAAGTAAGTAATTAATTTCGAAAACCGACAAGGAGGTGACATCCGAGGGGGAAGCGTTTAACAAATCATCTTCCGAGACGATCCCCACCATTTTCCCCTTTTTCATCACAGGGTAACGGCTGACCCTTTCCTTGCGCATTTGTGCCAAAGCATCCTGCACAGGCAGATCCGGTGAAACAAACAGAACCGGGCTTGTCATTCTCTCACCTACTAACATAGTTGCTCTCCTTCATCATCATTTTCATTATTGTACACGAAAGCGAGTTAAAAATTCACTTGTTTGTGTATAAAGAAATCAAAGATAACTTACACACCCCATAATGAAATGAAAACTTGAGAATTTAGTGACATATTAGTTAACAAAAAAGAATTTCGACTTATCATCGAAATTCTTTTTGAAATCTTTATTATCTATTGAGGTTTACCAGCCGCGTCCGCGTCCCTGTCCCATTTGTTGTGCAAATTCACGTACGGGTTGTCCATCTTCCAAACAGGTGCCATCACCAAGGGCAAGTGGTCCTCGGGTGAACTCAGCATTTTCGCCATTTGCCATCATACCGCGTCCCATTTGAGCTGCACCACGAGCACCAAAGTTACCTGTTGGCATCAAGGCTTTGAATTCTTCAAAAGTCAAACCTTCAGCTAATGCAATATCAGCAATCGTTTCACCAGCATCAATTCTTGCTTCGATTTCTTCAACAGTCAAATCAAGTGCGTCCGAGAAGGCTGCCATGATTTCATCATGATATAGTCCAAGACCATCTTCAGTTTTCAACTGTTGTTGAACACCATTTCCATAACCATATCCATATTCTGGGGTTTCCGATTGTGCATACACACTTCCAACGACACTAAAACTTGCTACTAACACTGCTGCCACTAAAACGGCAATTAAGCTCTTTTTCATTTCTAACTCCTTTTTAATTTTGTTTTATAAGAATTTGTTTCTTATGGTCTTTATCTTACAGGGAACATGTTTAGAAACTATTAAGATCTCTTTTGGATTATGTTTCAATTTACCATACAGAAAAATTGGTAAAACTGATTAATTGGTAACAGGAACAGATTCGCCAATCCCACTCACTGCCAATTCATCGGGCTTTTTATCCTGTATTACATCCGGTATTCGGGTTTCTATCTGTCTTAAAGCAGGATTCATATAGGCGATCCATGAAATAACGATGGTGCCCAATCCGGCAATGATGAAAATCAGGCCAATACCTCTGCCTGGCCCAACCCCAATCAATTGCCCAATGAATGTATTGGATAATAATCCACCTTCCCGCAGCATCGGCTCAAAAACAAAATCAGCCAGGGGACCAGCGGTAAGGAAGGCAAGCGGCATCATCGATCTTGATATCATGCCTCGCATGGCATATACTCTTCCCTGCAAATCCAATGGCACTTTGGTCTGGAAGATTGCCTGACTGGATCCAGAAGCCAATGGGATTACAAATAACATGACAAAGTAACCAATAGCAATCAGATAGGCATTTGGACGCAATCCTGCGATTACCAATCCCACACTGGAAATAGAAACAAAGGTTAAGATGGAAATAATTTTTTTCTTCGGCCCACCCCAAACAGATAACAAGATACTACCGATCAACATCCCCACCCCACCGGCAGTTTGAACATAACCCAGAATAGCTGGTGAGAAATTCGCCAACACCATTGGGCTGGTCAACACAGCAGCATAATTGATCATAAAATTCACGACTGCAAAATAAAATACCAAACCCAATAAGCCACCAGTAGATTTTAGATACCGCCAACCGGCCATGGCTTCAAGCCACTGACTTTCTTTCTTGTGGGTTTCCACTCTTTCTGGCTGTGGAATCCTTGAAATAATCACAGTTCCCATGGCTGCAAAATAGGTGATGAAATCAATCAGCATAATTCCTTCTAAACCGATTAATCCAAAAAGTAATCCAGCGATTAATGGTGGCGCCAGATTGCCTAATGCATTCGTCATTTGGGTCATACCATTCGCACGTTGCAAGTCCTTTCTGGGCACCAACATCACAATTGAAGCTCCAAATGCTGGTTCCTGAAATGCGCTGAACACTGATCCCAACAAAGCGATTAGGTAAATATTCCAAATTTCCAGTAGACCAGATAAAAGCAGAAGAAATGCCGTAAATGTAATGATTGCACTACCCGTATCAGCCAACAAAATCACCTTTTTTCGACTAAAGCGATCTGCTACTGAACCAGCCACTGGACCCAATATCACAGCAGGCAAACTACTAAATAAAACGGTCATGGCAAATGGCGTTGCTCTTCCAGTTTCCTGAAAAATCCATACACCTAACGCAAAACCAGTTAGGCCAGATCCAACAATGGAAATTAATTGGCCGATCCAAATCGTAAAAAAAGCACGCATATTTTTGGGTTCAGAATAAGAAGACATATCATCCTTTCGTAAAGAAGGAACAATAAATAAACATTGAGATTATCAATGTGATGCCGATTAGATAGATGGAATGTTAGTCGTTTTCTTCTTTGTTAAAATCCCTGAAATAAAAACTTGGATACAATGCCAACGTCATTGCATAGGTCTGATGATCGGGGTCTTTGGTGTCAGATTCAATGAATTCTTCCAGTAATGCTTCCAGGCGTTTGTGAAATTCATCAGCTTTTTCATCATCAAGATTGCTGACATAGCGAGTGACCATCAAGGAACGTGGTTTCCCGGTTGCTCCTTGCTCCAATTGGAATGAACGAGCATGCAAACTACGCAATAAATCTTCACGGGTGGTATCAATCGTCGATGTTACCATCGTGAACATATTTTCTTTTCCCTCAGTCGTGGAAAAATTCAACAAATTATGATCAATATCAATGAATGCTGCCGTGGTGACATAATATTTTTCAATCAGATTGGCAACCTGTCGGGTTTCAGCCACTTTAATAAGGTCAACTTTTTCAAGCATGTTGAAGTGATAATAAAGTTTGCTGGGTGCCAGACCTAATTTCTCCGCAACCTCTTTTACATTATGAGGTTTCTTTTCCAAAACTTCCAAAATCTGGTTTCGAACTGGATCAGCAACTACTTTGAGAGTCTCCAGGTCTTTGATGATGAACACGCCTTCTTTTTTTATTTGTCCCATCGCAACCTTTTCTTTTATCGCTAAAATTATTTTTAATGATAAAAATAGTTTACAACGTTTAAATGAGCTTGTCAATACCTCTTTTTCTACGGTTCCGGTTCACTCACCCGCTCTAACCAAACCAAAATCTTCTCCCTGATCTCCACCCTGAATCGCAAAACAAAACCTGCTATTACAGCAAAAATCACCCCAAATAAAATCCACTGCCACAATGTGAAAGTATGCACTTGAGACCCCCACAAGTTTGCAAAAAACACGCTGGGAAACCTGCCAATCATAGCTACCAAAACCAATTCTAAAATAGGGATAGGGCTTAAACCGGCTAGAAAACAAATTGCGTCATCTGGAAGAAATGGCAAAATGAAAACCAGAAAAATCACCAACGAACCGCGCCGTTCCACCAACCGATCAATCCGTTCGATGGAGGATGGTTCGACAAAACGTTCCATTAATGGTCTGCCAAATTTTCTGGTGAGCAACATTACAATCGTTGAACCGACGATCAACCCTATCATACTATACAAAGTACCTAACCAAGGGCCAAATAGCAGACCATTAACCGCATCGATTGCAGTGCCGGGGAAGGGTGCTGTCAGTACCTGTAAGATATGTAGCGAAATCGTTATCAGCGGTGCCCACCTTCCCCATTTTTGTAGCGTTGAAGCCAGTTGCTCCTGATCACGTAAGAGCAACCCCACTGGACTCTTCCAAATGAGAATCAATCCCCCAACCAGAAAAATAACAACCACTAACCAAAACCAGCGCGATCTCATAACTTAAATTCTAGCACGCAGTTATAAGAATCCAACACGGTACATTTTTATTTGGGAAGATACTCCTCAATTTTATTTTCACCTAATGCAATTCGTACCGCTGCTACCGCATGCCAATAGGTAGTATCAAAAATTGGGATGGAAACGTTATCTGGTTTAATTAATGATCCAATTTCCGTGCAACCAAGGATGATTCCTTGTGCACCTTGCTGCTCTAAATGATGGATAATTTTTTTATATACTTCACGAGATTCAGAAAGAATCTTCCCCATCACCAATTCTTCGTAAATCACACGATGGACGATTTTGCGTTCTTCTGCCTGTGGAATCAATGCATTTACTCCATGCGATTTAATTCGATTTACGTAAAAATCTTCTTCCATCGTGAAACGCGTTCCCAACAAGCCAACCGACTCAATTCCTTTGTTTTTGATTTCATGCAGAACGGCATCCACAATGTGCAATAGGGGAATGTTAATGGCAGACTGCACTTCCTCAAACATTTTATGCATGGTGTTGGTGCAAATCACCACAAAATCTGCTCCACCTTTTTCCAACCTGGTAGCTGCGTCAATCATCACTTTGGTGGCTTTTTCCCATTCACCATTGCGTTGGTAATTTTCAATCTCCTCAAAATCGACGGAGTACATCAGGCATTTCGCTGAATGAAATCCTCCTAAAGTTTGTTTAACTTCCTGATTAACCAGCCGGTAATACTCCAGAGAAGATTCCCAGCTCATCCCGCCTAGCAGACCCATTGTTTTCATGGTTTTTGTACCTTTCTAAAATCATCAGCAGTCATTGCATAGTACATCATATCGGTTAATACACCACTATCATGTTTGCGTTCGAAATTTCGAAATGTTCCTTCATAAATAAAACCAGCTCGCATTGCCACAGATTGTGAACGCAAGTTGGCGACATCGCAACGAATGAAAATTCGGTTTGCTTTCAAGGTTTCAAATCCGAATTGTGTAATGCGCTTCACCGCTTCAATCACATACCCTTTACCCTCATACCCAGTACGCACCCAATAGCCAATTTCAAAAGATGGGACATCCCAATTGTGGACATGCAAACCACTACCACCAATAAATTTATTCTCACTCTTCAAAATCATCATCAAGGTCATATCTTCTTTTTTTATGAAGCTGGCGTATTTTTCTCTACAAAAAATCTCGCGTTCTTCCACACTGCTTTCACTTTGTGCCCAGGGGAACCAGGGTTTTAATCGCGGATACGATTCCAGGTAAGCTTCCTGCAACATGGCACCATCGCCAGGCTTTGGAACTCGGATCAACAAACGTTCGCTTTCAAACGAATCCGGGATGTCTAAAAGGATCGGTTTCATGAGAACCTCCGCTAGTATTTTCTAATCCTGTTTAATTCTACATCCAGTTTTCTTCTTGCTGTTCGATCTATTGATCCTTAAAATAAAAAATCCTGCAGTGAATAAATACCTACAGGATTAAAATTCAAAAAAAATAAATCATCCCCCAGTCATAACCGAAACCAATGTTAATCGATCACCATCTTTTGGATATTGGTCCATGAAGAACACCGGATCATTCATCTCATCATTAATGATAAAAAGATTTGAACTTAAGAAGGTCTTTTTATCCGGCGCAATCAATATATTTACCAAAGCCGGGTAAAGTTCTGCCAGTTTTTCTACCACATCATGATAGGTATCTTTTTGTGAAAATTCCAACTGAATCTCAGGTGAGCCAACGATATCTTTGGCAACTCCTGTTAATTCAATCGTTAATTTTATCGAATTGTTTTTATCCATAACAACTATCTTAAATGGAAAAAGAGGTAATTCAACTATTTTTACAAAGTGTAAGGTTGTTTGTTATTCAATCGCGACAATGAGCAAGAGAAAACCAGCAGATGGCCAAGCCCACCAATATTCTACCAACATTTGAGGTAGATTCAGATCTGGATAATTCTTAAACAAAACACCTGCCAGCATCAGGATAATAGATATAACGACAAGTAACCAGCTGCGTACTTCCACATTTGGTCGACCTTTTTTGGCTTCTATCTCAGCCATGCGATCTTTTTGTCGTTTCCCTTTAGGCAATTTCAGAACTTCTGCCATTTCTTCCCTTGCCAAACGACGTTTACGACCACGCAACATAGCAACACGAAAATAAAAGATGATTGCTGTCAGGGTAGTGATTGCATAACCGATTTCAAATTCAAATTTCATAAACGGGGTACCTCAAAATTCTTCCAAACTTTGTTTAAAACTTTTTCGTAAAAATCATTTAAATTAGGAAGTGATCCTTCTCCATAGCGCACATAACGAATATGACGGGTAATTTCACCATAATATGTACCGGTTGGACTGGCATCAGCTGGAACATATTCCAATACAAAAATACGTGTATTGGGTATTCGCACTGGCCAATGCTTCTGTGGTTCTTCTATGAATGCCATAAAAAAACACTCATAGAAATTCTTTGGTCTTGGCAGTGTTAATAATGCAATTCTCGATTTTTTTTCAGGAATATCTTTTAATAAATATGAAACATTATCAAATGGATCAGATTCATCCATTCCTAAACGAACACCCATATGATCCCACCAAAACTCCAAAAATTTTAACCCATCTTTTTCAAGATACTTGAAGAAGTCTTTCGTTTGACTGTGAAAAATATTGGGTAAGGATTCAAATGTGAAATTAAAATGCTGGCTGCGTTTTTTATCCATTCATTAGGCTCCAATTATTTGTTTAATTGCTATATTCTCTTCTGAAAAATTGATCAAATGTGGTTGGCTCCCTTCCCAACAACCAGGTCAATTGGTTTGGATTTCCAATAAAATCGTTTGCTTCATAATATTCGAACATCTTTATCAATGTATCAACAGCGTAGTCGGACAACCCAGATTTTCGAGCATCTTTTTCCCAGGTCGAACGATCTAATGTCCCTGCCAGGATCAATTTGCCTGTGACGCCCGCAACAACTGTCGCTACATCCAGCGCTGACAACGTCTCATTGGACGATAATTCATAGATCGCATTCTCATGACCTGCTTCAGAAAATACTTTTACCACTACTTCAGCCAGATCCTGGAGGTCAATCATACTTGATTTTGATGATGTTGAATACGGGATTCGATATTCTCCCGTTTTTAACATCTTTTCTAAATACCCCAACACATTCTGCATATAAGCAGCAGGTTGCAGAATAGTGAATGGGATTGTCATCCGAAACAACTGATCTTCTACCCGCATTTTGTTCCAATGATGCGGCATTGCTTCAACCTGTGGATGCAAAACAGAGTGATATACAAAATGTTTTAAATGATTCTTTTGTGCTAATTGAATCATCAATTGTCCAATTTCAACCTCTTGTGGATGCATATTCGGACAAATATGATAAATCGCAGTTGTACCAAAAAAAGCCTGATCCAATGTGTTTTCATCCAACAAATCAGAAACGATCACTTCTTTGGCACCAACTTCTTCCATCTCCGAAATCTGGTCTTCCTTTCGAACAACAGCGCGAACATCAATGCCATTTCTAGTCAATGCACTCGTGATTGTTTTTCCAGTTTTTCCAGCAGCACCAGTTACTAAAATCAAAACAAACTCCTTTCTACAATCAAATCTTTCTTAAAAAACCAGAATTCTTTTGAATAATAAGATTCAAGAGAATCTTGGATCTTTAATGATTATAAACGATTGAATTTTTCTTCTGAAGAATGTTGTTTTCATAATACTCCCGACGCCTGAGCATCGACGTCGGGAGTATCGTGAGGTGACAGGTTTGCACACCTGCTCAACTATGCATTAACCCGTCACATGAGACTTCTATTACTTATCTACCTGCGTTGGGGTCAGAAGATACTGGCGGTTTGAAGAACACTAAGATCAGGTTCATCAAGATACCAACTACTGCACCGGTAGCAATCGCCGGCCAACCACTTGGGAAAATACCCTGAAGTGCTGGAATTGGTAAGAATCCACCGGGGAAGCCAATGTTACCACCAATACCGACGATCAAAATGGTAGCACCAATTGCTAATTGACCTGGATCAAACAGGTTCACTTTTTCAGCAATCATAAGAGCAATACCCTGCATACCAATGACACCATACAGGTAGATTGCTAAACCACCAACGACTGCGGTTGGAATTGTAGCAACCAGATCTGCCAATGGCCCAATAAAGCCTAGCAACATTGAAATGATACCTGCCGTGATCAAAACTGGACCAGAGTAGTTCTTGGTGATAACCATCAATGAGTTGTTCTCACCGTAGTTTGTACCAGCGGTTGAACCGAAGATACCGTTCACTAAGTCATTCAAACCATCAAGCATCAGGTTGAGGCCAATGTATTTGCTAAGACCATAGCGTTCTTTACCCATTTCATCTGCAGTATGATCAACATACAGAGCAATCTGGTAAAGGTGAGCGGTTGATTCTGGAATGGTGGCAATCGCCATAACACCAACGCCAAACATAACGGTCAATGTTAAGTCACTACCAAAATTCGGGAATGTAATTTGTGGTGCACGAATAACTGCGGATGTGAAGGCACCTTCCCAGTTTACCAATCCCAAAGGAATTGCTGCTAAATAACCAATGATTGTACCCAGGAGAATTGGGAGCATCGAAATAAATCCCTTCCCCTGCAGGTATACAGATAGTAAGAACGCAGCTAATAAAGTAATCACTGCTGCAGCCCACCACTTCATGTCACCGGTCATAATACCACCAGCAACACCACTGGCCATCTGCAATGCGGTAGCACCCAAACCGATACCAATGGTTGCAGCTACTGGACCAGTAACGATGGGGGGTAACACTTTATCCAATGCTTCTTTACCACCAGAATAGCGGATGATCAAACCGACAATGATGTTAATGACACCGGTGGCGATAAAACCTGTCTGAACAATTGAAAGTAATTCAGGGTCAGCAGGAACACCAAATGTGGGATTGGTGATTGCTGTTACTGCGGCGATATAGCTGAAACTGGAACCATAGTACAAGGGGATGAATTTACCCATTGATAATTTAGCACCAACTAATGCCACAACGGTACCAAAGCCTGTAACTGTTAATACTGTGCTAACGGGGAAACCCATTAACATAGCACAAAGAACAGTCGCCGGGAACATGGTAATTACGTGCTGGAAGCCCAACAATACCATTTGCCCAAAAGGCGGACGATCATTTGGTAAATAAGCTATTACTTTTGATTGAGTTGCCATACGAGTCTTCCTCCCTCTAAAGGAAATTAGAATAATAAAAATAAGTTTGATAGGTTGATTCGATTGGAACCCGTCCCATTATGCAATTGGGTTTTTCTCTCCTCCACACAATGATGTGTGCGCCATTGCTCATTGGGATGTTCCTAAGGAAACAATTTGGGGATATTGGAGTCTACTCTCTGTCGTTATAAAACCTCCTTTCAATCCTCTTCAAACCTCATTCAATAATGATTATTGATTGAAGATTAGGTCTATGCTCCACAGCTTTTAAGAATAAAGGCAAGCAAAACTATAGCTGCAACGACTGGAATAATGTAGAATAACATTTTTGTCTCAGCGGACATGTTATCCATCTTAACCATATCTTTTGCTACTTCCTTAGCAAATTCTGCTTCTGTGGGTGCTTTGAAATCAACTACCTCAGAGCCGCTTTCTTTTGCAGCTAATCTGGCAGCCAAAGCCTTATCAAGAGTTTCGAAACCTGTTCGAATCATACTTTTTGCAACGCTATCAATCATACGTTGACCAACACTGGCTAATGCACCACCAATATTGACTTCACCTTCGTATTCCATTAAGGTGGTGCCATCTTCTTGATCTTTAAATTTCACATCGCCAACACCATTCAAAAAGCCTGGTGCGCCTTTTCCACCACCTTTTAAGGTGAGGCTATCGGGTTCAACAACATTTTCTAACTGCAATTCACCAGAAAATGCTCCGGAAACAGGACCAACGCGAACGTTCATATCAAATTTGAATTCGTTCTCATTGACCATTTCCATTTTTTGGGCACCGGGTAAGGCACTCGCAAGTATGTTGGGATCATAGAACATTTCCCATACATCTTGACGGGGACCATTAAAAACGTGAGTACCTTCGATTTTCATTACAACTTCCTCCAATAATAAATAAGAATAATTTTCCAGGATTATAGCGGAAGGCGCCTAAGCGCCTTTCGCCTTCTGAATATAGTGATAAAGTTTGCTGGGATTGATGGATGATTCAGTAATGAACATTTCCTCTAAGCCCAACGCATCTTCGAATGCCTGCATCATACAGGCTGGTGGAGCAATCGCCCCGGCTTCCCCAACACCCTTGATACCTAATGGATTCAAAGGTGATTTGGTGTGTGAATGAATGACTTCAAATTTGTCTGGCATGTCAGAAGCTTGTGGGAAGAGATAGTCCATGAACGATGCGGTCACTAATTGACCATAATCATCATACACTAAATTCTCATAAAATGCTTCACCAATACCCATCTGGAGACCACCATGGATTTGACCATCGACCACCATTGGGTTTACTGGCTGACCACAGTCATCAGTAATGACCAGTCTTTCAATCTTGATCTTACCGGTTTCCGGATCAACATCCACAATCATAGCCAAACTGCCGAAACCAGTTGCGCCATGGGGTGGCCCATAATAAGAAGCAGCTTCTAAACCGGGTTCCATTCCGGGTTCTACAGTTCCGCGGGTTGGATTACTGCGCATTGCCAATTCACCAAGCGCGATGAATTTTTCCGGCAAATCTGCTACACGTACTACACCATCTTCTAACTCTAATTCATCAACTGGTGTTTCAAGCAATTTGCTCGCCAGGTTCAATGCTTTTTCTCGAACTTTCAAAGAAGCATTGTGAATCGCTGTGCCTACCAGGGTAATACCACGGCTGGCAAAAGCACCTACACCCCAACCCCATTGTCCGGAGTCACCAGTAACGACATCCACATCGGTTACTTTCACGCCCAGATTATCAGCTGCTATTTGTGCGAATGTAGTGTAATGTGCCTGACCTTGATTACTATAAGCAGTGATAACACTGACTTTTCCGGTCACACCAACCATTACTTTACAACCTTCATAAGGTCCAACTGCAGTACCCTCTGTAAACATGGTAATGCCGATACCCTTGAATTTTCCTTCTGCACGGGCTTTGGGTTGGATTTCTTTTTTGAATTTTTCGTATTCAATACCGGCTAGTGTTTGTTCCAGAGCATATGGATAATTTCCACTATCCAAAACGCCTTCCACAAAGTCCTGACCAATGATGCCTGTGCGCAGCGGGAATTCTTCCGGTTGCAAGAGATTCTTGCGGCGCAATTCCGCTTTATCCATACCCAATTCTTTAGCGGCTGCGTCAATTAATCGTTCCATAACAAACACGCCTTGCGGGCGGCCAGCGCCACGTACGGGAGTTACAACCATCTGATTGGTGAATACCATCTTAATTTCAGTGAAGAAATTTGGTACTCTGTAGTTGGATACAGTATGTGTTTGTGTGTTTAAAGGAACAGTCATTCCGTATGGGTTATAAGCGCCAGTGTTATGATAGAACACATCTTTGACCCCCAAAATGGTGCCATCTTTCTTCAGTGCAATCTCAGCGTAGTGTAATTGATCACGTTCTGATGTTGTTGCCAGGAAATTCTCACGGCGGTCTTCGATCCATTTGATCGGGCGTTTAAGCTTCATGGCAATCCATGGGAGCACGACATCATCAATTTGTGATGACATGATCTTTGGACCAAATCCACCACCAATTGCTGGGTTAATTAAGCGAACCTGATTTTCCATCAAGCCCAAGTATTTCGCGATGCTATTGCGCATTGGAATGGGTCCTTGTGTGGTTGCCCATACAGTTAATAAGTTGAGATTGGGATCCCAATTTGCAACCAGCCCACGATTTTCTAATGCTGCACCAGCAACACGATTGACCAAGAGCCGTTGCTTGACAACAACATCTGCTTCAGCTACCGCTTTTTCCCAGCTTCCATCTTCCTGGACAACATCTGCAGCCAGGTTCGATTCAAGATCTTCATGAATCAATGGTGCATCCGGATCAAGACATTTTTCCAAATCACCCACGTAAGGTATTGGTTCAATATCCAGATCAATTAAATCCAGAGCATCTTCTGCAATATAACGATCTTCTGCAACAACAACTGCCACTGGTTCACCTGAAAAACGAACCTTATGTTTGGCAATACATTCTAACGGTCGGGCATGGAAGATTGAACCTTTAATAACGGTCGGGGGTGGTACCTGCAATGGTCCTGGTCGCCAGTAATCGCCCAGATCTTCTGCAGTATATACAGCTACAACACCAGGTAAAGCCTTTGCTTTTTCCACATCAAGCTTCTTGATTTTTCCATGTGCAAAATCGCTTCGCTTAAAAGCAACATGCAACATACCTGGCAAGTTAATATCATCAATAAAGGTAGCGTTTCCGGTTAATAATTTCGGATCTTCATTCCTCTTTACTGATTGTCCTACATATTTTTGTTTTTCAGCCACGTTTCACCTCTCTTCTCTCTTAGTGCGCAGCCATCTTCTTTGCCGCTAGTTGAACTGCCTTCACGATATTTTCATATCCTGTACAACGGCAGAAGTTACCATCAATAGCTTCGCGTGCTTCTTCAGCGGTTGGATTCGGATTTCCTTCAAGAAATTCAACTGTCGTCATTAAGAAACCTGGGGTACAAAAACCACATTGTAAAGCATGGACATCGGAGAAAGCTTCCTGGATAGGATGCATTTTTTCCATGGTACCGAGTGATTCAACAGTCTTGATCTCAGAACCATCCACCATTACTGCAAACAACGTGCAGGAGCGGGCAGTATGTCCATCGATCAGGACAGTACAGGCACCGCACAATCCATGCTCACATCCAACATGGGTTCCTTTTAAACCAATTTCATGTCGAATAAAATCGCTTAACAGCATTCGCGGTTCAACTTCACGTTCATATAACGTTCCATTGACAGTGATTGCTACTTTAACTTTTTCTGTCATCGTTACCTCCTATTTCCTTGCCCGTTCAACGGCTTCTGTCAAAGAACGGCGTACCAGAACGTGAACAAGGTTTTTACGATATTCTTCTGTTCCATGAATATCTGTTCCAGGATCACATTCATTCTTGGCAACATAAGCAGCTATCTCTTCAATAGCTTCTGCGGTAGGCGTTTGACCTGCTAACACCTCGTTCGGTTTTTTCGCAAGCATTGCAGTTTCGCCAACACTGAACAACGCCACGCGTGCTTCTTTTACCTTATCTGATCCGTTCATCGTCACAGTACTGATTACAGCTGCCTGTGCGTAACCACCTTTTTGACGAGAAACTTGCTGGTAGCTAGCACCAGTAATAGGCGCCATAGGCGGCAAAACAACTTCGGCCAGTATTTCTTCTGGTTCCAAAACTGTCATGAATGGGCCTATAAAGAAATCGGTAGCCTTTACCCAGCGTTCACCTTTTTTGGATAAAATTTTAAAGTTTGCATCCAAAAGCAAAGCTGCGGCGGGTAACTGCGCTGCCGGATCAGCATGGGCAATCGCGCCACCAAAGGTACCGCGGTTGCGGATTTGTTTGTGGGCAATATGCTGGATTGTATCAACCAGAATTGGATAACCTTTTCTTACCAATTCATTTTCTTCCACGACTGTATCTCGTGTCATGGTGCCAATTGCCAGACCGCCATCAGCGGTTGGCTTAATGTACGATAACTCTTTGACCTTATTCAGATCAACTAAAGCTGTGGGGCGAGCCATGCGAAAATTCATCGCAGGGATTAAACTTTGCCCACCAGCCAGCACTTTACCAGAGTATCCAAGTTCAGCTAATTTATCAATAGCTTCTTCAACACTGGTAGGAGCATAATAATCGAATGGAGCTGGCTTCATGTAGACTTTACCTCCTGGAAAAATGAGTGAAAAACTTCACACGTAATTATTGAAAAAAAGAGATTTTGAAATTTGTTGATTGTAAATTTCGTTAATGTCTTTCCATGCAAATCACCGACTTTTTCACACAAATTCATGTTTTCTAATGAAAGAGACAAACCAAAATATCCAGAGTGATTATTCTCTGTACAAAATTGGAATTTTTTTTGAATTAATGATTGTGGGAATAATATGGTGTTCTGCATTCGATCAACAATGATTCTGTGGTTTTCGATCAGTGCTCAAACAAATCTTGTAAATCTTGTAAATAAATATTTAATTATTTAAAGAAATAGGAAATTTTTTTGTGTGCTTTATTTTATTTTAAAACACTATTTTGAGCAACCTGTCACCACTTTACTATTATTGCAGCTGCCCCTCAAAAAATCAAGTCCCTGAGGGGCAGCAATTTTAATTTGATTTATCCTTCAGCGAAGGCTACAAAACGACCCCACATGGATTCAATTTCCATACCTTTTTGCACAAAACATCCGATATAGTAACGACCACTGGGTAAATCAGCAAGTTCCCAACCGAGGTTCTCAGCATGAACAATCCGTTTCGGGAAGAGATTGAGGTGCATATCCTGATAGTACTTATCCAAAGGATACATTTCGTCCCAATCTTTACCAAAGTCTTTCTTTAGTTTTTCATTGGCTTCTTCAAAAGTCTTTGGATGCCAGATTCTCTGAATGGTGTTCATTGGGTGATCTGCTGCCACACAATCCACACCGATCCATTTGATCTTCTTCTCGATTGCCCAGTCAGCAAAATCTGGTGACGGGCCTGGGTGTTTGATCATGTAACGGAACTCATCAGAATCCGGGCTCTTCCAACCAAATTTATGCCATCCGGTTTTGATAATCAGAATATCGCCTTCTTTTAAGTCAACAACAGATTCAATCATCTGTGGAGTGTAAACACTGGAATTGCTAACAAGATGCGAAATATCAGCGATTACACCAGGACCGACCCATTCTTCTAATGGTACCTGACCGATGGTGCGACCATTCGGGAAGAAGTGGATTTCTCCATCCATGTGGGTTGCCAGGTGGATGGATGCATTACAAATGGATCCATTGCGTGCCATTCCAAAATGGGCACCACCAACACGTTTGAAGTATTTTACAGAAAGTGGTTCATAGTTTGCCCACTGTGGTGATTGTACGCTGAATGGAACGGTCAGATCGAACATTTTTGCTTTTTCAAGTTCGGCATAAAACTCGTCTTCTGGCATCCAATCAGGTGCCTGATAGGCTGCAACACGTGCCCATGCAGTTTCAACTTCCATGTATGGAATGGGTGCGCATGAAATCCATGCTCGCTGGTTCTTAAGTTCATTAACCTGACCAACGATTGATTCTACAAAGATGACATGATTCTTGGGCATAGTAAGATGGGTCATCTCATAATACCAATCCTGAGGATACATTTCGTCCCAGGTCTTGCCATATTTTGCTTTGAGTTTGGCTTCCGCTTTTTTGAATTCATTCTCGTGTAAACGGCGAATGGGGGTGTTCATTGGGTGTTCAATGCTTCCACAGTCAACACCAACCCATTTCAACTTCTTATCCAAAACCCACTGGAAGAATTCTGGTGAAGGACCTGGATGGCGAACGAGGAAACCAAATTCTTTGGATTCAACGCCACCCTGTGCTTTTTCGTTATACACAGCGGGTTTGTCCCATGAATAGCGGTTGTAACCTGTGTTGATGATGAGAATATCACCTTCTTTTACATCTACTACTTTTTCAATCATTTCAGGTGTGTAAATGCTGTAATCTTCAACCATGTCGGAAATGTCAGCCACAACACCAACACCAGTTAAGTCTTTCAAAGGAATATCAGCAATCGCACGGCCACCTGAATGGTAAGCGGTCTCACCAACCAGATGCGTTCCTACTGTGTTACTCCAATTCAAAATCTGACCATTGGCGCCTGCGCCACCACCATATGCACCGGTAACACGCTTAAAGAAATGTACCTCTAAAGCTTTGTCTCCGGGAAATGGGGGCGTGAAAATACTGCAGTCTTGCGTCAGATCATACAACTTGGCTTCCGCCATCATCTTAATAAATTTTTCACGATCCATTGTTCCCTCCATTAAGAGTTTGATAAAAATTTGTAATAGTAAAAGGGTTTTATAAAGGTCATCCCACTAAATTCTTGGTGGAATGTCCAGTCATCTTAGTTATATGCCGTATTTTTCAGCAAATGCAACCAATGCATCTTCAAAGCATTTCATCGGAGCACTGACAACACCAGCACCCACCTGACCAACACCTGGGTCTTTATGAGCAACACCAGTGTTTACACGTGGCGGCATGGTAGTTTCAACTACTTTGCGAATATCCACACCAGTTGGTGTACCGCGGAAATCGAGGAATGGGATATTGAAGTGTTTGTGTTCAGCAAAAGTGATTTCGTACATATCCAAAGTAGTGTTGATAGCATCACGTGGAGTACCACCAATAAAGGTCACTAATGCTGGAGCGGTTGCCATAGCAAAGCCACCCAAACCAGCTGTTTCAATAATAACGCTATCGCCTATGTCCGGGCATGCATCATCATCTCCATATCCTGGGAAGTACAATGATTTTACTTTTGGTGCAGGGGCAGTAAACCATTGATCACCTAAACCACTAACGCGAATACCCCAGTCGGTACCATTACGTGCCATAACGGTCACGATGGTTGAACCTTCAATGCCATGTCCAGCTTCTGCCATCAACTTACAACCTGCCATAACTGGGTTGAGTACTGCTAACGCGTTTTCTCCAAGGAACTTAATTACTTCTGATGCTACATTCTTATCTTCTGTTGTATTGATAATGTAGGGAGATAATAAATTGGTATAGAGCAACGAAGCGGCATCAAGGCGGTTATGCCCATCATCACCCATGTGTAAAGCTTTGGCTAATAAAGTACGAATGTCCAAACCACCCATTTCTTTCAAAGCACGATCGACTGCTGGTCCTAATACTTCGTTGAGCCATTTCATGCGATCAATAACTTCCTCGCTATAGGCGCCCATACGTAAAACTTTACCACGACCTTCATTCAACCCCGAGAAAGCTCTTTTTCCATTGCTCTTATTTTCAACAATATAAACTAACATGGTTGGAGAAATAATCCCAGCCATTGGACCGCTGGATGAATGATTGTTACAAGGTGCAAATTTAATTTCACCACTGGCTAACAAAGCTTCAGCCTCTTCAACAGTTTTAGCTCTTCCTTCTAAAAACATTGCCCCAATCATTCCACCACGTACTGGGCCGGACATTCGATCCCACGTGCAAGGAGGACCTGCATGTAAGAAAAGGTTATCATCCATACCTGGAATTACATCTTTAGCCCTCGCAACACCAATTAATGTTGGTCTTGCTTCAAAAATGGCATCAATTGCTTTTTGATTTGCCTGATCGATATTAATAGTCATTTTTAACTCCTTTTTCTCAATTTCAAAATTATTCTTAAATCTATTCTTAGCTAAATTTCTTCATTCTTTCAAGAATTGCTGCCAATTTTTCATTACCGCCAGCGGGTGGTTTCCATTCAACATGCACGGTTGGTACTTCCTGTTTTACCAAATCCTCTGCGAAGGATTCCAAACCAACATTGATGGCTTGTAATTCTTTGTCAAGCGTTCCTAAATCGACTGGTGTAAACACATATTCATCTTCGGCTTTTTCATTCAAAGCACGCAAGATGCTACCTGCATAACGGATAACCTCTTCATTACTGGAAGAAACCCAGGCACCACCAGCGCGCATTTGCTCGATCTGATTGTCAAGGTTCTGCGGATCTTCGTCGGTACCAGTAGCAACCACAACCACTTCCAAATATCTGCCATCTTTTGCAGCAATTTCTTTAGCTTTGGCTACGGCTGGACCTAATTCGCTGGCTGGGTCAGGATGTGAACCAAAACCAATCACCACATCCAGCATGATGACAGCAACTTCCGGATCTTTTGCTTCTTCCAACAAACGTCGGACGCGCATTTCGTTGTCCATCATGGGGTGCAAACGCCCTACGGTGAATTCATCTTCCCCGAGGTCAACGATGGTGTGCTCTTCACTGGTGAGCGAATCTTTTAATTTATTTTCTTTGATGATCGGAGCATTTGCCCAAACACGACCAACATAATCTTCCAAAAGGAATTGTGCTTCGTATGCTAATGTACCACCGGAGAATAAACCACGGAAATATTTCTGACCTTCTGCAAATTTATCGACGGGTAAATCAGGTGCGCCAGTAAGATCTGGCATTTTGTTTGCTAATTCCACTGCTAACGCTGCTGCATCGTCCATACCAGTGGCGAACCACAGGTTTCCGTCACGACGCATAGTAGGTTTACGCGCAATGAAGTTAATTACAACTGGTTTGTTAATTTTTCTTGCCTGGCGAATAACTTTTTCAGCCATCTTGGGGGCTGGTGGTTTGGATACCAAAGTGATTACACGGGTTCCCGGATCACGAGCCAACACATCCATGGCCATCAAGAATGTTGCAGCACCAATCGGTTCTTTTAAGTCGCGACCACCAGTACCGATACCGTGGGTAATACCACTACCTAATTGATGAATACGTGTGGTAACTTGCTGAAGACCAGTGCCAGCAGCAGCAACAACACCAATCGGGCCTTTTCTAATTTTATTTGCAAACCCCAAACCGTTTCCACTGATCATAGCAGTACCACAATCAGGTCCCATAACCAACAAGCCTTTTTCAGCAGCTTGAGCTTTTAAGGAAACTTCGTCTTCAACCGAGACATTATCACTGAACAGGAAAACGTGTTTGCCCAGGTCAAGAGCCTGTCGGGCTACATTGGCAGCGAAACGACCGGCAACCGAGATCAAAACCCAGCTGGCATCCGGCATCATTTCAGTAGCGCTGGCTAAGGTTTTCGGTCTATATTCCTGATCAACTTCTGATCGTTTCCGTGTTAATAATTCGTCGACCTGGCCAATCGCCCCTAAAGCAGTCTCTTCATCTGCTGCTCGTACAACAATCACGAGGTCATCAGATTTTGCTGCTTTAACTTCTGGAGTATCCAGTTGAATATGCGCCAAAATCTCTTTATTTTCTTCTGTACCCATCACTACACCGGCGTCATCAACGCCATCTAATTGTGAGAGGGAGCGTTGCAGTTGCATTAGTACTGCGGAATCAAAATATGATCCGGATCTAATTTCTGCTCTTATAACAGCCATTCATACCTCCTTATTTATTCGCAGACAAAACCAAGCGAGCAGCAACATGCCATTCGCCGTTTCTTTGTTTTCATTCTGCTCGACAATAAAATTTTTTGATCAGACCCATTAAAAGTTGTCTTCATACAACTTACTCTGATAAGGTGCTTCCTTACATAGGACTAACCATTAATATTTGGAAAACACCCGTGAACAATAAAAATCAATCTTGTGATTGGTTTTAGGATAAAACGGTTAAACGATTGTGAAATGTATGACAATCGTTCTTTTAGTATAGCATTTCCAGGTTTTAGAGTCAATTTTGTGCATTGTTAGATTCATTTTTGACCCTTTTTGGTCTTGCTCACATATTTCAACTAGTAAAGTGCTACCGATATGTTTCAGCTAACCGGGGTCTTTCTTTCAATTTTTTTAAATTTACTTTCTTACCAATAAACAATCTATCACTAAAAAAGGAAGGATCACAATCTGATCCTTCCTTTTGGTTAAATACTAGAGGTTAAGCTCTGGCATTCGCATAACTTCATTAGCTTTGCGAACCTCATCGGTTGGGTTGAAGTCCATATCGTTACCAATGTAGTTGGGTAACCAGTTCTTTAAGCTGGCATTCCAGGAATTCTGGTCGACTAAGTAAATCTTGGCTCCACCTAATTCATGTTGGTATTGTGGCCATGGTAAGGTCGGTTGTGCCATTGCTAAACCAGCCATTCGCCATCCATTGTAGCTTTCAAAGGTTGACCACCATTGTTGTGCTTTGACAACTTCCAAAGCATAGTAGGTTTTTGCGTAGTACATCGCCCAACCCACTTTTCCACGACGAGAGAATGCCATGGTGTGTAAACTAATTGCAATGTCTTTATCCCAGAAACGACCATTTGCGAAACCAACGAATTCACCATCGATTAAACCGAGTAATGTGAAGGCATCTTTTAGTCTCTTGCGTTTCACAGCTAAAATTTCACCATAAACACGTGCACCAACGATATCATAGAAGTCTTTTTCTTCTTCCATTACTAATTTCATAAAATCGAGTAATTGGGGGATGTCATCATCAGTCATCTCGCGGATGAACATGGTGCGGCCATCACTTAACAAGAATGATGAATCTTGCCATTTCGGCAAATCCATTGGAGGTGGTTGCAATAAACCTTCAATTTCGGAAACATCGATTGAAATCTTATCTACTGATACTGGTACTGGGGGTGTTACTTTCATTTTATAAACTCCTTAGACAATAATATTGGGGCATTCCCCTTTTTAACCTGAGTTCAAAACTCCCGGTTAGCTGACAATAAAATACCCATCGATACACAATTTTCCGACGGGGTGAGCCAATAAATCTTCGGTTAAACAACTCTCACTACTATTAATAATGGCATGCACATTAATAGTATAGCAAACCAAAATTCTTGAGTCAATAATATTTGTCCGACAATTGACATGATATTGGTACTATTTAGAGGAATATTTATCTGAAATATCAAACAACTATTCGATACCACTACTTAATTTTTTCGAAATAACATCCGCCATATATGAGGTTGGCGGTGGCCCTATGATAACTTCCCCATTTATCAAAAAGGCTGGGGTAACACTCAAACCATGTTCACCGGCTAATTTCATGTTGTGAAAGACTTTTTGATAATATGTCTTTTGATCAACACACTGATCAAATTGTTCTTGATTCAAACCCAAATCGGTTGCATAGCCTTTTAACCCCTCAAGTGAGAATCCTCTCGGATTTTCAAACAACAAATCTTGATATTCCCAAAATTTTTCCTGATCATACGCACAATGTGCAGCATTTGCTGCAGCAATTGAAGCAGTACTTATATGGGCATTATCACGCCAGATAAATTTCACCTTCCCTTCATACATCGCCAGAATCTCATCCAAAACGCCTGCATTATGCCAAAGTTTACAACCACTACATGCATAATCAGCGTATTCAATGATTGTAATCTCTGCATCTTCTACACCCAGAAAAGGTTCTACCGCTAAACGATCAGCTGCAACCTCCGGGTAGTTATTTCTCGGGTAGAGCACAGCACCGAGTGCAATGATTGCCAAAACTGCCACAATCCAAATTAAAGTTTTATACTTTTTAAACATTTTTATCTCTCATTCATTATCGGTTAAAACCCATGCTTAATTTGTACCCAATAATCAGCAAGAATTTAAGTTTTCGTTCAATCTTTTTTAAATTTTTAATGGATATTGTAGCCATGACCTTTATCCTCAGTACTATGACAATTTACTTAATTTCTTTCCTAAACCATCCACCTGGTGGTATAACATATCCATTCCCAAATTAAGCAAGGTGAGCTAGGTCGGATAATCTCAGCCCTTACTGGTAAGAATCATGCTGAGATTTTTCATTTCCTGCAATTTAGACTTTGCTTAGGATACAGAATGGACCTGAAAAAATTTATTGGTTAAGATAAGGAGTTACCCATGGATTGGTCAGTAATCGCAATCGTTTTGCAACTTGTCTTTTTAGAGGGGGTCCTATCCTTAGATAATGCTGCTGTTTTAGGCGCAATGGTTTCCAGATTACCGGAGCATGAACGGATTCCATGGCCTAAAGGGATCGAGAAATTCGGTCATGTTTTTGACAAAGTTTTAGGATATCAGCGAATGGCTTCCTTGAGGGTTGGGCTAATTGGTGCCTATGGGGGCAGAATTATCATGCTCTTCCTTGCCAGTTATATCATTCAAAATCCCTGGTTAAAAATTCTTGGAGCAGCGTATCTGATACGTTTGGCATTGGATGACCTTGGTGCCCCGGGTCATGAAGGTAGCGAAGACGATGCTATGCGACCATTGAAAAAGCAAGGTTTCTGGTTAACGGTCCTGAATGTAGAATTGATGGATCTGGCATTCAGTCTCGATAATGTGGTTGCTGCAGTATCTCTTTCAGACCAAATTTGGGTTGTTATTTTAGGTGTTGCCATTGGTATTCTGATCATGCGTTTTGCTGCCGGTATCTTTAGTTCTATTGTTATTCGCTTCCCCATTCTAAAAACCGCAGCCTATATTCTGATTTTGAATATTGGTATTGAAATCCTCCTGGAGGAACTTGCAGGTATTCATTTTACGGATTGGGCGCGTTTTGGAATTTCAATCGGCACCATTCTGCTCGCCATTGCATACTCTAAATTTAGAGTTTTACAATACAGCCGTCCATTTTTTATTTGGCTTGGTCAGGGACTTTCGTTGGTAAATCAAATGGTCTCCTGGGTATTCGCACCATTAAAAGGTGTATTGAACCTGATTGCTCATTTATTCAAACAACCATTAAAAACCAAGAATTAATAAAAATCCGTCTTGTGGGTAAAAAACCCACAAGACGGATTTATCTTTGAGCCTTCCAAGTAATTTGTGTAATTTCTACAGACCAAATTAGGTAATTTCTTTTTCCATCCACAATACTTGCGTGGTGCCGAAATAATGGGTTGGCAATCCTGCTGTTTGAAACCCGAATTTTTCAAAATAGGAAGTGGTATTTAAACGCGACATACATCCAATCACGTGATACCCTTTTTCTTTAGCTACTTTTTCCACAGTATCCATTAATAAACGGCCAATTCCCCTTTTTTGATACTTTGGATCGATAGCAAGATGTGAAACCCAACCAGCCCCCGGATCTTTTTCGAACATTTTTATGACACCAACCACTTTTCCAGTTTCATCATCAACCGCCATAAAATGCAGACTAATCGGTTCGTAATCATCTTTTTCAGTATCTTTCGGTTGCCCCCATGGAGCACGCAATACGCGATAGCGAAGTTCGTAATATGCTTTGAAATCTTCTTTGGTTTTAGGAATTTTAATTGAAATCACCTTTGTATCTCCTGTTGTTCTGTCAAGAAATCTGCATAGAAAATGTAGTTAGTTTACTTTTAGTTTACTTCGCTTCTATGAAATGACAAATAAATTTAGTTATTTTGAGGTAAAACATTACATTTATCTTTTTTTAGAGGATATAGATGACATGAACTGTATAATTTTGTGCTATTATAATATAGTATTGTACGTTTGAATTTACCGTCCTTATTGGCATATTTAATGGAAACCAATCTCATAGAATATATCTCAATGCAAGTGTGTTTATTATCGGAAACAAGGGGGACCCATAGGGTTTTCCCCTTTTTTTATTCATACCTATTTAAAGGAGTTAGAAATGGGAAGAAGTAAAATTGTTTTAGTGTCTCTATTGGTATTGTTGTCACTTTTGGCAACGCAGTGTTCACCAGCCGCCCCGGTTGAAGAAGCCCCGGAAGCAAAAGTTTGGAAATTAGCAGCTATTTTCCCTGGCGTTATCACCGATGCTGACTACAACACCCTCGCTTATGAAGGTATTGTTGGTCTTCAACAGGAAACTGGAATTGAAACAGCTTATTCAGAAAGTGTTGCTGTTCCGGATGTTGACCGTGTTATGCGCGAATACATCGACGCTGGTTTTAACATTATTTGGACCCATGGTGGTCAATTTGTAACCCAAACAGCCGACCTTGCAGTTCAATTCCCGGACGTTGTTTTCATTGCCGAAGGTGATGATGCCCTGGTTGATTCCCCCGCCAATCTCTGGTTCATTGACCGCAATTTCCATGTCGGTTTCTATGGTATCGGTGCAGTGGCTGCCCGAGCAACTCAGACTGGCAAAATTGGTTACCTAGGTGGTTTGACCCTGCCATTCTCCTATGCAGAAGCACATGCTGTTCAACAAGCTGTAGATGACTCAGGCTTGGACGTCGAAGTGAAAATGGTATGGGCTGGAGACTTCAATGACCCGACCAAAGCCCGCCAGGTTGCTGATGCCCTCATCGCTGAAGGTTGTGACGTTATCATGGGTTCTATGAACCTGGGTATGTTTGGTTTATTTGAAGCTGTAAAAGCATCAGATTCTGAAGTGCTTGTTACAGCAAAATATACTGATAAATCATCCTATGCACCAGAAAACTACATCACATCTTTCATTTATGACTTCACAATTCCGTTGAAATCAATTTATGAAAGTGTCCAGGCTGGCCAATTGGGTGGCTATTACCCACTCGGTTTTGACACCGGTGCATTCATTCAGACCCCATTACAAAATGTTGACCCTTCCGTTGCCGCTGAAGTCGAAGCGATTATTCAAGATGTAATCGATGGCGATATTGAGGTTGTAAAAGATACATCCGAAATTAAATAATAAATATTAGGAACATTGAACAATCCGTGCGTTGCCTTTTGAGACAACGCACGGTCCTTAGAAAATGAGCCTGGAAACGTTCAAAAAAATTAATTGTAGAATTGCCGGGCTTAAAGGTATTTCAAAGATATGGAAGATAAAACAATCCTTGAACTGAAAAATGTACGGAAAGTTTTTGGACAAATTATTGCATTGGATAGCGTCTCATTTTCTTTAAAAAGAGGCGAAATTCATGGTTTGTTGGGGGGAAATGGTGCTGGTAAGACTACTTTGATGAATGTTTTGTATGGTCTTTATCGAAAAGATGAAGGCGAGATTTTATTACGCGATAAGCCTGCCAACATTCAGGGACCACGTGATGCTATCAATCAAGGTATTGGTATGGTTCACCAGCACTTTTTACAAATTGCGACTTTTACGGTATTAGAAAATATCATTCTTGGTACCGATGTAAAAAACAAATACACAATGAAGATGGAAGATGAAATCGTCAAAGTTGAAGAACTTTGTAAACGCTTCGGTTTGAATGTGGATTTGAATGACACTATGAACACCTTGACTGTTGGTGCTCGTCAAAAAGTGGAAATATTAAAAGCGCTCTATCGTGGTGTTGATATCCTCATTCTGGATGAACCCACCACCAACTTAACCCCACAGGAAGTCGACGCCCTCTTTGAATCACTACGGATAATGGTGAACGATGGTCTCAGTATTGTTTTTATTACACACAAATTACGAGAAGTATTAAGTGTTTGCGACCGGATCACCGTCCTGCGAGAAGGCAAGAATATTACAACTTTAGATCGCAAAGATGCCTCCGAAGAAGTATTCGTGCGTGCCATGGTTGGCGAAAAAATGGATATTGAAAATTCCATTTACTTTGCTACCGAAGAACGTAAAGCATATGATCGATCCACTGCAGATGCTCCAATTTTCAAATTAGAAGGTGTGAACCTGACCTCTCAAGATGGTATTGCGCGCTTGAAAGATATCGATTTAGAGGTATATGGTGGAGAAATTGTTGGCATCGCAGGTGTAGCTGGAAATGGTCAGCGAGAATTAGCGGAAGTTGTTACTGGTGTTGTACCTCTTACCAGTGGTAAACGAATCTTTCTTGGTAAAGATGTTAGCGCTAGTGAAAATAAAGACTTGTTCGACATGGGATTTTCTTATATTCCAGAAGATCGCCTTAGCGATGGCTTTTTACCCAAAGCAACCGTTGCACAAAATCTGATTCTTGGACAACATCGTATCAAGCCTTACAGCGATGGAAAATTCATTAATTGGAAAACCGTTTACTCAGAAACAACAAAGAACATCAAAGAGTACAACATTAAAACCAATGGACCAGGTGATATAGGCGGTAATCTGTCCGGTGGTAATATCCAGCGTGTGATGATCGCGCGTGCTTTTTCAATGAATTCAGCAATGATGGTAGCCCACAATCCAACCAGAGGTCTTGATATCCCCTCTATGGATTTTGTTTACCAAAAGATGCTAACACGCCGCGAAGACAAAAAGGCTACATTACTTATATCCGAAGACCTGGATGAATTAATTCGCATCAGTGATCGTATCGCTGTCATGTATCGTGGACAAATATTAGGCGTACTTGAACGCGTTGAATTTGACAAATACGCCATCGGACGTTTGATGAGTGGTATTACATCAGAAAATCAACCAGCAGAGGAGAAAGCCATATCATGACAATAGCAAAAAAAACCCTCCCATATTTACTGGCTATACTTGCTTCATTTGTCGCAGCTGGTATCTTCATTGCTTTGATGGGCTTTGATGTCCTCAAAGCTTTTCAAACCATTTTGTTTACATCATTCCGCACACCGAATGGATTTGTTCAAACCTTACTTAAATTTGTTCCCCTGGTGTTGTTGGCTTTAGCATTTACCATCCCACTCACCTCAGGTAAATTCAATATTGGTGGGGAAGGTCAAATGATGGCTGGCGGTATTGGGGCAGCTGCAATGGGTATTATGTTTGCAGACTTACCAGCAATCATACTGCTACCGTTGGTAATTTTAGGTGGTGTTGTTGCTGGTGCTTTGTGGGGACTAATCCCGGCTTTGTTGCTCTACAAATTTAACATCAATGAAATTCTCACCACCGTTTTGTTCAACTTCATTGCATTTTTTCTGATCGATTATGTGGCTACTGGCCCCTGGCGTGATCCTGCCGCCGGGCATCCCACCACTGTTGCCATCGGGAAAGGTGGCTGGATACCACTTTTGGTTAATAACCCCCCACTGCATGCCGGTATTATTTTAGCCATATTAGTTGCCATCGGGGTTTATATCTACACCTCACGTACAACAGGTGGATACGAGTTAGTCGCAACGGGTGCTAATCCACGTGCAGCTGGTGTTTTCGGAATCAAAGTTCGCAACATGTTCGTACTTTCTCTCGTTTTAGGTGGCGCAGTTGCAGGTTTAGCTGGCGCTTTTGAAGTAGCTGGTAACCAACACCGTTTAATTGAAGGCATGCAGTCGAACTTCCTTCAACTTGGTTTGATCATTGGTCTTATCTCACGAGGAAATAATGGTGCTGTTCCATTTGTTGCATTCCTGATTGCTGTTCTGGAAGTCGGGGCAAGCGCAATGCAACGTACCATGATGATCCCGGTAGAAATGGTCTTCATTGTTGAAGCATTAATATTACTTTTCGTCCTCTTATCGGACGTTGTCAGGAGGAGATAAACAATGGATACCACGATTATAGATTTCTTAAGATTAGTGCTCCTGTCGATGGTCCCCTTTGTACTTGCTGGTCAAGGAACAATGTTAGGAGGCCGCACCGGTGTGTTTAATGTTGCACAAGAAGGTATGATGCTCGTCGGCGCATCAGTTGGTTTCCTGGCAAGTTATTATTCGGGTAGCATTCTTCTCGGTGTAATTGCCGCCATGTTGAGCGGCGCAATCTTCGGTTTGGCACTGGCTTATTTCACGACAAACCTGAAAATGAATCAGTTTGTGATTGGTTTAGCCCTTTTCTTCATCGGGCTTGGTGTGTCAACTTTAATACCAAAACTTGTGCTCGGCATAACCTTAACCCCTCCACTGATTCCAACCTTAAAAAGTATTCCGATACCGCTCTTGAGCCAGATTCCTTTCATCGGACCAATTATATTCAATCAAAACATTCTGGTTTATGTCTCTGTATTGGTTTCAATCGCTTTGTGGTACTTCCTGTTCCGCACCCAAAAAGGATTGGAGTTACGCTCTGTTGGTGAATACCCCATGACTGCTGATTCATTAGGTATCAATACAACAAAAATGCGCTACTGGAGCACCATTGTCGGTGGCATGTTGATCGGTTTAGCTGGTGCATATTTACCAATGGTTTACGCCGGTACCTTTACAGAAGGTATGGTGATGGGACGTGGTTGGATTGCCATCGCGCTCACTTTCTTTGGTGGATGGAGCCCATTACCCATTCTTTACGGTTCACTCTTCTTTTCCGCAGTTGAAGTTTTGGCATTCCGCGTGCAGGTTATTGGCAGTTTCTTGCCTTACCAGTTCCTGCAAATGTTACCTTATTTAGCAACCATTTTGGTGATGATTTTCACCTTCAAACGCGCTCGTGTTCCTGGGTTCCTGGGTAATAATTACGACCGCGAAAAAAGATCGTTGTAACGATTCAAGAAATGAAAGTAGAGTGGCTGGTAAAAACCAGCCATTCTTTTTTATCCAGCTTCATTCTCTTAAGCCTTAAAAGGAGTGCTATAATTAGCCTCTAAATTTCCTTTGGGAGTACCTTTATGCAGCTAACCATCCAGGAAGTGGAACACATAGCAGAACTGGCAAAACTAGAGCTAAGCGACCAGGAGAAAGAACAATATCGCGAACAATTATCTTCCATTTTGGAATATGCAACCATGTTACAAAATATCGATACCAGCTCGATCCCCCCAACTGCATCTGTATTACCAGGCCACTCTGCCCTACGAGAGGATGTCGTCCTTACCCCCTTATCTCCTGAAGAAGTCCTGAAAAATGCCCCCCATCAGAAAGAGCAGCAATTCAAAGTTCCAATTGTTATGGAGAATGGACGATGAGTTCCCTCACAGATCTCTCCGTGGTTCAAGCGATAGATTTACTGATCAATAAAGAAATCTCCAGCTTGGAATTAACCCAGGCTTATTTAAATCGGATTGATCAGTTTGAACCGGATCTGCATGTTTTTATAACACCAACACCAGATCTAGCAATCGAACAGGCAAAAGCAGCAGATCAAAAAAGGATGAAAAATCCCCAAAATTCCTCACCTCTGCTAGGATTACCGATTGCAGTAAAAGATGTGCTGGCAGTAGAAAATATACGCTGCACCTGTGGGTCAAAGATCCTGGAAAATTTCGTGCCAGCTTATACAGCCACTTCAGTACAAAGATTACTGGATGCCGGTGTGGTTGTGTTAGGCAAAACCAATACGGATGAGTTTGCTATGGGTTCTTCCACAGAAAACTCTGCTTACCAAACCACAAGTAACCCCTGGAATCTGGATTATGTGCCTGGAGGTTCCTCTGGTGGATCAGCTGCTGGGGTGAGTGCGCGTTTTGCCCCAATTGCATTAGGCAGTGATACCGGTGGATCTGTCCGGCAACCAGCTTCATTTTGTGGAATCACAGGCTTGAAACCGACCTATGGCAGAGTCTCACGCTTTGGCTTAATAGCCTACGGCTCATCACTCGACAGTGTTGGTATTTTCTCCCATTCTGCAGCAGACCTGGTAACCATTTTTCAGACCATTGCCGGGCACGACCCAAAGGATGCAACCAGTTCGGATGTTCCTTTCCCACCGATCGATTTGAATGCAACCAGATCGCTTAAAGGTGTGCGAATTGGCGTGCCAAAAGAATATTTTATTGAGGGAATTCAAAAAGAAGTTGAAAGTAATGTTCGCAATGCTGTTGCAATGTTTGAATCGTTAGGTGCAGATATCGTGGAAATCTCTCTTCCACACACCGAATACGCCCTGCCTGTTTACTATCTGATTGCTACCGCAGAAGCATCTGCCAATCTAGCCCGATTTGATGGCATGCGCTATGGTTTTTCAGATGAAACAAACAAATTATGGGACCGTTTTAAAAATTCACGTGGAAAAGGTTTTGGTTCGGAAGTCAAACGTCGTATCATGCTGGGAACTTATGCCCTCTCTGCCGGCTATTATGACGCCTATTACGGCCAGGCACAGAAAGTGCGCACCCTGATTAAACATGATTTTGAACTCGCTTTCGAAAAGGTGGATGCCATCGCAACACCGGTAGCCCCAACAACCGCCTTCAAAATTGGCGAACATACCAACGACCCCTTAGCCATGTACCTGGAAGATATATTCACCTTACCAACCAACCTGGCTGGTGTCCCAGGTTTAGCTTTTCCCGTTGGATTCGACAATAAGGGTTTACCAGTTGGCATGCAGTTGATGGGTCCCCATTTTAAGGATGACGCTCTCATCAATCTCGTACAAGCTTATCAAATGAACACAGATTGGCACTTAAGAAGTCCTATCCTGGGATAATTATTTCGTTCAAAGGTAAATACAAACAAACCTAATTAGGGTTTACAAGAAATCTTCAATCTTTTCGTGATGATAAACCATGAATTTATGACAGCGTAATAAAAGCTCACTGCTATAATTATGCTAGTTCTCCTAATCCGGTTATCTTTCCAATCACTAACATGAGGATAATTTGGCTATTTCTCATTCGACATTTGAAAAAAATAATCTTTGGAAGACCGTTGGTGTATTTGGGCTTCTACTGATTTTAATTAAATTCTTCATCGGTCAAAACCCGGTAATTGATAGTGGCTACATCATTTTCTTTGCTTTCTTTTGCAGTGCCTGTATGTGGCTGGGTATTACCTTACACCGTCCCTTCCCCATCCGCGGTTGGTATATGATGTTTGTAGGCCAACTTTTTGATTCGATCGGAAATATCTTTTTCTGTATATTTTTCTATCTTGGTGGTAGTGAAGTCAATCTTTTGTACGAATCGATTTTTTATGTTCTCGGTGGTTTCTTTTTCTTCCTGGCAATTTTAAGCATGATCAAAGATTTCCGCAAAGAGATTTCTTCCAGCACAATTCTAAATGGATTAATTATTACTTTTTCAGCCAGCATCCTGATCTGGGTGCTGGTGCTCAAAGACGATCTTGCTCGTCCTTCTTCAGCCATCACCGCTCTTCAACAAGTGATTTTTGTGTTAGCAATTATTCTGATTATTTTTGTACTTTCATTGATCATTATGATGCGATCCGGTCAGATTTTCGCTTTGTACATCATATTCGGTGCTGGCATCATCATGATCATTGGCATCTTGAACTATTTCAAATTGTATGGCTGGACTTCCCAGTATTTTATATTCTCCGAATTACAGCGGGTTCCTTTCATGGAATTATTCTACGCAATAGGATATTTATTGGTTGGGATTGCTTTCCTGCACCCCTCATTAAAAAAATTCCAACAGAATTCCCTTTTTCTTCGTATCGATGCCAATCGAAATATCATTTACATCCTGGGTATTTCCTTTTTATTAATCCCACTAACCTACTTCATTCAATTATTCCGTGGTGGAGATATCAATGTGCTTTTAGTGCTGGGGTCCGTTTCGATTGTTTTTATACTCGTATTCTTTCAGGTGCTGAACCTGACCAAAAGCTATTATCAGGTCAAAAACAAAAACCTGGAATTAAACAACCAAAACGAAATGCTAAAAACATTGGCGAATACGGATCACGTTACCAAGTTATTCAATCGTAAGTTCCTTTATGAATTTGGCGAACAGGCATTAAAAAACGCTCTCTTCATTAAAAAACGGCTGGCCATCGCTATGATTAAATTGGATGATTTTGACACCGTGCTCAAGAAACTCAACCGCCAGGAAGCGGATGAAGTTTTGTTTGACATCGCCAATGCATTTTTGAAGATAAAACGCAAAGATGATATCGTTATTCGTTACGGAGATAGTGAATTCATCATTATTTTTGATGATATCCCGGAAGAATTAGATTTTGAAGGACTAATGGAGCGTTTTCGGGAAAAAACAAAATTCCCTGTGGTTGTGGATAACGAAGACCTTCTTATTACATTCAGTACGGGCATTGCCTTCCTGCCTGATGACGGCACCGATATCAACACGCTGGTTGAAAAAGCGGATCAGGCACTCAATCAAGTTTTGCAACTCGGGCATGAAAAGATAAATATTTATTCAAAGTAAGAATTCCCTTGTTTTTACACTAACTGAATAATTTAGAGATTCACCAATATCTTTCAAATTCTCATTTTTCCTGCAACTTTTTGCACCAATTTTCGTAAATCTTAATTAAGAATAGATGCAATGTGCATGAGAAAGGAAAAAAGATGTCTGAATCAGGCGTATATATTCAACAAGAAAAAGGACCAGGGTTATTGGTTCGAGCGTTGTACTTCATTTTCTTTGGTTTATGGTTAGGCGGTATCTGGACTACAATCGCCTGGGTGTTAACAATCACCATCATTGGTTTACCAATTGGTTTATTAATGCTCAATCGTATCCCACAAGTAATGACTTTAAAACCAGTGAGAGAAAACCGTTATATGGTGCAAAAAGATGGTCGCTGGGTGATGAGATCCTCTAATCAGGAGCAAGTATCCTTCATTGTGCGTGCATTTTACTTCCTCCTGATTGGTTGGTGGTTCAGTGCCTTATGGTTAGGATTAGCCTGGGCAATTTCAGGCATCACACTCGGATTAGGATTACCAATCGCATTCTGGATGTTTGATCAGGTTCCTGCAATTACAACATTATCACGCTATTAAGCCCCTCCACTGTTAGTAGCAGACCAGTGTACCGCTGCCTCGAAAAGCAGCGGTCTTTTTTTTTACACCTACTCATGCGCGGTTGATCATGATATCATCCAGGCTATTAATAGGTCATTGACCTGTGGAGCATTGATGCCGCAACTTACCTTTCCAATTTTATTAATTTTATTTGCTGGTGGATTTATGGCTGGATTTGTAGATTCAATCGCCGGTGGTGGTGGAATTATATCGCTACCAGTTTTGTTATCTGTTGGATTACCGCCGCATTTTGCCTTAGGTACCAATAAATTTCAGTCAACCTTTGGCAGCTTAACCGCCTCCATAAATTATGCCCGCGGTGGATTGGTGAAAGTTAAGGAACTCGGATGGGGAATTTTATTCACCGCCATCGGAGCAGCAATCGGTACCATTGCCATCCAACAATTATCACAAACATTACTGCAATACCTGATCCCGGTTTTACTTTTGGTGGTATTTCTGATCGTTTTGTTCTCGAAAAACTTGGGATTAAAAGACCAAGAAGAGAAACTCAATCCGAAGATTTTTTATTTATTATTTGGGTTGACAATTGGCTTTTATGATGGCTTTTTTGGACCAGGCACAGGTAATTTTTGGATGTTGGCGTTCGTTTTCTTTCTTGGTTTCAACTTAAAGAAAGCGACCGCGCATACAAAGTGGGTAAATTTCACCAGCAACATCGTCGCGCTAATCTTTTTTGCCATTGGCGGAAAGATTATGGTAATCCCTGGATTGATCATGGCGGCGGGTCAATTGAGTGGGGCTTTTCTGGGCTCAAAGTTAGTGTTGCGTTCCAGTGTGAAATTTATTCGGGCATTTTTCCTGCTTGTGACTGCAGCAACAATATTGCGATTGCTCTACACAACATTTTTTCCATAATACTTTTTTAATTAAGTTGAATCTCATCCAAAAAATAGATAGAATAAATTTGATCAAATTCGATTTTTTTTTAAAACTAATTTTAAAAACTCTGAATTTATTCATGATTTTTATGGGACGGAGGAGGTTGGATGATTAAGGTTAAGGACATACTTGATCAAAAAAAATCAAATCTATGGAATATCCATCCAAAAGCATCCATACTGGATGCGTTGAAAATTATGTCACGTCGTGATATCGGTGCATTACCAGTGATGGATGAACTAGGCCTGGTAGGGATCGTTTCTGAACGTGATTTTGTACATGTAATTGCCAAACTAGAACAATGTGAAATTGAACGGAAAATAGATAAATACATGAATAAAAATGTTGTTACGGTTAATTCAGAAACGACCCTGGAAGAATGCATGGAGCTTATGGCTAAGAAAAGGGTTCGACACTTACCTGTGATGGATGGTAAGGATCTGGTTGGCATGATCTCTTATGGTGATGTGATTCGGGCGATTGTCGCTACGCGAGACAAAGAAGTAATAGAATAAAAAAGTTTAGATCTCCATTCTCAACTTTAGAAACAAATAATTCAAATTTAACTATCTTCTATAAAAAAACTGCTTTTTTGATAAAGTAGTTTTTTATAAAAAGCAATTTCTAAAAAACACTTGCAATAGAAAATATTTTCTGTTATTATGTATAGAACAATTATTCTAAAGCGAGGTTTTCATGCATAAAAAATCATCTTCCCCTTTACCAACTATCTTGTTAGGTTCGTTTTGGTTCATTCTCACCATCAACACCACCTTTAATTGGGGGTCAAACAGCACTTTATTGTTTTGGCTATTGTGCACTGTTCTGGTTGGATGGTTTGTTATTTCCATTCAAAATAAATCACATCAAATTTAATTTTTAATCACTTCTCCTTCCTTCCTAATCAAAAAATCCTGCTGGGTTCAGCAGGATTTTTTGTGTAATATATGGTAAAACTAATTTAGGTCAAATATCTTGATAAGGAGTATTAGTGTGAGTATCGAGTTACGCCCTGTGACAAAAGCTAACTTTGGATCTGTCTTAAATCTTGAAGTCAGCCACGATCAAGTCAATTTTGTAGCCAGCAATCTCTACTCAATTGCAGAATCAAAGGTTTATCCTGAATGTATTCCACTGGTGATTTACGCAAATGATACACCGGTGGGTTTCTTAATGTATGCTTTTGATAACAAAGATGATAGTTACTGGATTTGTCGCTTAATGGTCGATCGTTATTTTCAGGGTAAAGGATATGGCAGAGAAGCGATGCAACTGGTAATAAATGAGATCCAAAAACGCCCAAACACAGATCATGTTAAATTAAGTATCAGTCCTTCAAATCAATCTGCTGAAAAACTATATGAGCAATTAGGGTTCAAAAAGACCGGAGAAATTGTAGAAGGCGAAGAAGTAATGTGTCTCTATTTCAACAAAGAATCTTAAAATTTCTCCAACCTTTGCTTCTATCATAATCTGGAAAACAACTGATTGTCTGGACACTATTAAATATGAATTTTTCACTACCGATCTCACGTTTGTATGAATCTGAAAACTTATTGGCTTTTTTTCAACCACAACCAACATATCCATTTCATGTCTTAATTACACCCAAAGAAAAAATACCAAATTTCCTGGCGTTGGACACCGAAAATTCATTCTTTTTGATGGAGGTTAATAAGGTAGCACAAAAAATTATCACTGATTACCAGCTAGATCAAAGTGGATATCGTCTTATTGTAAATGGAGGAAATTTTCAGGATTTTCCTCTTCTGCATTTCCATCTCATCTCAGACAAAAAACCATCACAAGCAAAGGAACTTTCATGAACGCACTTCACAACAAAAGCATCAAACTTATAAAATTAAACAAACAACAGCTTTTTGAACTTATTTATATGGCCGACAATTTGGAAAAGGATTTGTCTATAACGTTTCCTCAGGGATTGATCTCGGAGAATTTAAAAAAAGCGGTGGCATTCAAGTTGAAACAAATTAAAAAGAGCCTTGCTGAATCCCATGACTGGTTGACCATATGGTTGTTCCTTGTACAGGGTTCCACCACTGTTGCTGGCATATTTGAATTCAAAGGCCCGCCGAATGAGATAGGTAGGGTTGAGATAGGTCTTGGGCTTGATCCAGTTTTTGATGATAATTCAAAAATTGTGGAAGCAATTGATACATTGTGTGAATGGGCATTATCACAACCAACGTGTGAATTTGTGACAGCCACACGCGTAGCAGATTCAAAAATGATGCAACTTTTAGAAGCAGCTGGTTTCTTTAAGATGGCAGAAGCTAAAACAGGTAGCCTATGGCATCGCTATTCAAACCCAACCGAAATACCACACAAGATAAAAAGATTTGGTTTTGAATCTATTGGGTTAATTCACACTGCCTATGAAAACCCAGAGGGAACACCCATCCAACCTAATGCTGCAGCAGATAGCCAGGGAACGATTGTCCTTCACCCGGTATTAGTGGAAGGATTAAGAGATCTGGATGGTTTTTCACATATCATCTTGATTTATGTGTTTGACCAGATCAGTCAACCGATGTTATTGGTAAAACCCTTTATGGATGACCAGGAACATGGCGTTTTTGCAACACGTGCTCCTGCCAGACCCAATCCCATCGGAATGTCCGTGGTTCGCTTATTAAAAATCGAAGGCAACCGTCTCACATTTAGCGGTGCAGATATGTTGAACAACACCCCCTTGCTGGATATCAAACCATATGCGCCACCTTTTGAACCACAAACCGTTGAGCGTATCGGATGGTTAACAAAGCGTGCGGATCGACTACCAGAGAGTAAAGATGATGGCCGGTTTATGTAAGACTATCGACTACCAGTGATGTACTTTTCCAGGTCCTGAATTAAAGCATCACGATCTTTAAGCAAGGTACTGACCATATCACGCATCGAAACAATCCCTAAAAATTTGTCACCATCAGTCACCAAAAGATGGCGGAAATTTCGATTGATCATAATTTGCATACAATCTTCCAATGCGATATCACCTGAGACGGTTACTACATTGCGTGTCATGTAACTTTCGACCTGCATTTCTAAAATTGCTTCCCCTTCTTCTGCTAAATATGTAATCATGTCTCTTTCAGAGATGATACCTACCAAACCGATTTCGTTAAGAACTGGCAAAGCACCCACCTTTTTATCAACCATTAATTCGATAGCAGCCCGCATACTGGTATTGGGTGAAACACAGAAAATTTCACTACCCTTTGTTTGAATCAGTTCTCTTACTTTCAACATGGCATCTCTCCTTTTAAACCCAATACAATATTTTCCGTTTCTATAAAAAGTTTAATGCAATAAAGAAGAATTTCAAGCGTATTTATGAACTTTAAAAGAAAATGCGGGGTATGGTCCTAAAAAAGACATGCCCCGCTTTCATTCATAGCCCCATCACCCATTTTGCTATCGAAAAATAAATCAGTAATCCGGTTGCATCCACAATCGTGCTCATCACAGGACCAGACACGACTGTAGGATCAATTTTCAATTTTGCTGCCAACAAAGGTAAAACAGCACCGGACGAGTTAGCCCAAATTACAATCACCAGAATTGAGATTGCAACGGTAATCGCAACACTAACCGGAGTGCCCCAGGTAATTGCCCGTACATAAGCAAAAATTGCCATACCGATCCCCAACATCAAACCAACACGCAATTCATGCCATAGCGAATGTAAGGCATCCCGAATTTCGATATCGCCAATTGCCAGCGCACGAATGATGGTGCTGGTTGTTTGAGCGCCAGCATTACCACCCGTACCAATTAATAAAGGAACAAAATATGAAAGCGAAACAACAGCAGCCAGCTCATTTTCGAACATACGCATTACCGTACCGGTGAGACTGCCGGTGATAAAAAGTAACATCAACCATCCAATTCGTTTTTTGGCAATGTGAACAGGCCCGATCGAGAGGTAAGGCTCTTCCAACGGCAGAGCACCACCCAATCGCTGGAAGTCTTCGGTGGCTTCATCTTCGATAGCGTCAATCACATCGTCAATCGTTATGACACCGATAAGCTTGCGGTTTACATCAACAACCGGAAGTGCCATCAGATCATATTTGCTGATAACCTTTGCAACTTCTTCCTGATCGGTACCTGCTGGAACAGCGATCACCTCAGTGTCCATAATCTCTTCCAGCAAAGTATCCGGATCAGCAGTAATCAGATCCCGTAAACTAACAACTCCTGAAAGCACATCATTGCGATCAACAATAAATAGGTAATAGATTTCTTCACGATCCGGTTTTAAGGTTCGCAGAACATGAATAGCATCTGTTGCTCTCATTTTCCTGCGTAAGACGATAAAATCGGAAGTCATCAAACCACCAGCACTATCGTCTTTGTGTAGCATCAAAGGTCGAATCTCATCCGAGTTCTCCAGGCCTGCCAGAATCATTTCTGCCTGTTCATCTGTGATATCGCCTAAAAGGTCAGCTGCCTCGTCAGGCTCCATTTCATCAACAATACGAATAGCATCTTCTGAATCCAGCGCACTCACCAGATCGGCTGCATCGCGATCTTCTAATTCTTCAAGAATGTCAGCTGAGACTGAGGGATCGAGAAAAGGTAAAAGTGCGATCTGATCTTCTTCTTCTAGTTCATAAAATACATCAGCCTGATCCGGTATGCGTAATGCTTCCAGCACACGGATCGCTGCTTTGACATCCTTTTTTTCCAACGCAGATTCAATCTGCGCCAGAATTGTATCGGTATTAATTTTCAGCATCGATACACCTCCTGGGCGATGGACCCTGGAGGTGCTTAGTTAATTATAAACAAGCAACCAGGGCTTCACCTGTGTGATTTAAAGTTCGGTTATACGAATCGGGTTCCCGCTCAGCGGGAGGTTGTTGCTCGTCCATGATCTCCAATCATAAAATCTAGTAATTTTAACAAAGTAATTATATGCCAAATGTTTAAGGTTGTAAACAAGTTTTTGGTGAAATTGTCCACCTGGCTATATTTATTTGGACATGAAGATAGCGCTTTTAGCGGGCCGGTGCGTTGTAATTGGATATCGACTCCTTTGGTGCATTGCACTTAGGGATTAACCAACACATATAATCTTGCAAACCAAGCCAAGCTATCCATAAACCAAAAGTGCGCTGCACCTGTATTATTTGACATCTGCATTTTAGGTGCAATGTACTTCTGCAATACCCTTGAATAAAACAACTTGCATATTTAGACTATCCAATTCATCCCCAAGTGCAACGCACCGATTTTTTCCTGTCAACTGGGGCCGTCAACTTTAAATTCTTACAATCTCTTCACGAACCTCTCAATTCTCGCAATAGCCCTTTCTAACTTCTCATACGAGGTAGCGTAAGAACAACGACAAAAGCCTTCTCCACCTGCTCCAAAAGCTGAGCCTGGTACAATCGCGACCCGTTCTTCATTTAATAAACGCTCCGCGAAGGTTTCATCATCCAATCCGGTTACACTGACCTTCGGAAAAGCGTAAAATGCACCTTTTGGTTCAAAGGTTGGCAACCCAATGCGATTAAACTCACTCACGACAAACCGTCTGCGGCGATCATACTCTTCCACCATCATTTCAACTGCTTCATCAACATCTGCTAAAGCTTCAACAGCAGCCATCTGGGCAATAGTAGGAGAAGACATCACCGTGTACTGGTGTATTCGCACCAATCCACCAATCAGAGAGGACGGTCCTAATGCATATCCAATTCGCCAGCCGGTCATCGCGTAATCTTTTGAAAAACCTCCCAATAACAAGGTTCGTTCTTTCATGCCGGGCAATGATGGAAAACAAACGTGCTGATGTCCGGAGTAAACCAGTCGATCATAAATCTCATCCGAAATAACAATCAGATCATGTTTTTCAGCAATTTTTGCAATTTCCACCAGCCGTTCTTGTGTTGCCACAGCCCCGGTTGGATTATTGGGGAATCCCAGCAATATCGCACGGGTACGTGGTGTGATGGCGGCTTCAATCGCTGCCGGATCCACATCAAAGTTATCTTCCATCCGGCAAGGAATCTCCACCGGAACACCATCCGCTAAAATAACCTGTGCCTGATAAGAGACAAAGCATGGAGTTGGGATGATTACCTCGTCACCTGCATTAAGCAAGGCTGTGGCAGCCAGATAAAGCGCTTCCGAACCACCCACAGTGATGATCGCCTCATCTTTTGGATCATATTGAACGCCATATAACATGTGCAGGTGGGAGGTGAGTTTCTCACGCAGTTCAGTGATGCCTGCATTGGAAGTGTAATGAGTATGACCTTCCTGTAATGCACGAATACCAGCCTGAATAACGCTGGGAGGTGAATCGAAGTCCGGTTCACCAATACCTAGCGAGATCACGTTTTCCATCGTAGCAGCAATATCGAAGAACTTCCGAATGCCAGACGGCCTTAAACCAGCAACACGTTGCGAGAGATACGATTTCGTCATTAGGTCTCCTTGAGTTTTTAAATTCAATTGAAATCAGCTGTTGATAGCTGAATTATCACCAAGATTAAGTTTGGCAGTTTTCCCAATCACCTGTGATTGCTTGCCAAGGATGGATTCCTCCATCATAGCACGACGGACTTCCACATCAGCATCCAATACGCTATTACGTATAATTGCATCCTCTATTTGGCAATTTTCACCGATTGAAACATGTGGGCCAACCACAGAGGATTTGATTTTCGCTGTTGGGTGAATGAAAACAGGTGGAATGATTGCCAGACTCTCGCATTCACACTCCCCACTGTTTGCATAACCATGATCGAGCAAGTGGCGATTGGTATCCAACAGCGCAGCGGGGATGCCAGCATCCAGCCAGACATTGATGCGTTGCACTTTCATCTCCACACCATGCCCCAGCATTAAATTGACGGCATCCGCCAGGAAATACTCCCCTTTTAAGGTGATATTCTTCTCCATTTGCTCTTCAATCGCGTTGATCAAATCACTACCATTGGAAAAATAGTAAAAACCAACCATTGCCAGGTTATTCTCAATACTATCTGGTTTTTCCACCAGCTTCACAACTGTGTCATCATCGCGAATGACAGCCACCCCAAAGCGACGTGGATCCGGTACTGGCTTCACCCATACACCTGCCTGCAGTTTTTTGTCTTTTAGCATGGAAAGATCTGTTTCGATGAGTGTGTCGGAGAAGGCCATCAACATCGGGCAATCTCTGAGATGTTCACGTGCCTGATAAAGGGCATGCGATTGCCCACGCATATCTTCCTGTAAAACAAAATGATGGGTTTTATCAGGATGGAATTTTCGCATGTGGGCTTCAATCTGGTCTTGTTGATTGGGTCCAACAATAAATACAAATTCAGGATAATAAGTGTCTGGGAGTGTATCGAACTGACCAAGCACATAATCAAAAAAGGTTTTCCCTGCCACAGCGACAAGGGGTTTCGGTTTGCTCCAGGTATGCGGTCGCATACGCGTACCAAAGCCAGCCATAGGAATAGTGATTTTTATTTTATTCAAAACTTCCTCCCAAACGAGATTCGGATTCTTAATAGTATTGTATCAAATGATAATAGCATCATACTATTGTAAGGTCTCCATGATTGGTATTATTTTTGTTATGAAAGTAAACCTTCATTTCAGGTTGAATTTTTACGCTAAAACGGATAAGCTTAAACCATACCAAACAAGAGTTGTTTCTTGAAATGGAGGAAAAATATGATCGTTACAGCCTGGAATAATGGTGCTCATAGCCGCAATGGTGCCGGCTATGGTTTTCGAGTGACAATTGAAGATCGTGATGAACACTTCAAACCTGAATGGGAAAAAATTGTATTGGAGATTGAGGGGGATGAGCAGAAATACGAAGTTGAAATAAATAAAGAGGGTTTTTGGGGTGAAAACTGCCGTGAGATTCGCAGCACTGCGATCGGTAAATGGTTGCGTCAACGCGGGATGGCACCGTGGACAAAAGGCAATCCACCGCGTTTCGTGTTGGATCCGATTGAAGATAATCGCTTCAGTGTTTCAAAGGCGCAAAAACTATCAGGTTCCAAACCCTTTTAATTATTGGCTCTGATTTCCATAATGCTGACTTCATTTGCCCTCGGGTTGGTGATATTCAGTTATTTAGGGATCAGGAACTTGATCGTTTTTCCACTTACCTTTAACTTTGGATTGTGTTAAGAGAAATTTGAAAGATTGAAAATGACTTCCATTGAAACAATGTTGAATGAGCCATGTAGTAGCTTTTTGTTCTATCAGCCTGGAAATAACAATCAATTACTGGTGGCAGCACCACATCACGCCCCACTGGGTGTATCCCAACTACCGTGTGAAGCACACCCAACCTCAGATGAAAATACCGGGTGGATTGCATATCATTTGTCACAACGATTAGATTGTGGATGTTTGATTGCTACAAATTATTTTATCGACCCCAATAAATACAAAACCAGTGATTACTTCAAACGCATTGAGACTCTGCAGCCAAAAATCCTGATTGAAATTCATGGCCATGGCAGTGGATCAGCCAATTTTGACATTGAAATCTCATCGGGCTCACGTGATAAATCTGAGTTAGCGGAACATCTGGCAGATCATCTCCGGATTGCTTTTTCAGAAAATGATGACCTCAAAAATTACACCATCAGCGGGGATTTTGAAAAGATTCACTTTCGGGCAACGAAATCTCTGACCATTAACACTTATCAGTGGACGGCCTTCCACATCGAACTACCACAGAGAATTCGGGAAGATGAACACCAATATTTGCAACTTTGTGATTTCCTAAAAGAAGCCATTTTCAAAATTCAATAAACAAAACTCACTCAACAAATGCAATCGATTTTCGTATCAAATTCTTTCATTTCATCTATAATTTATTTATCATCGCCACGGGATTTTTTCCCGCTTTTTTCAAACAAATTTCACAACCAAAATGATCATTCATCTCATCTCAAATAATTTAGGAGGTTTTTATGAGTTGGAAAAGCTTTTTCAGTTTTGAGCGTATGGTCACACCTGTGATCATCAAAGTAATCTTTTGGATTGGTTTCATTGGCAGTTTAATCGGAGGTGCAATCATCTTTTTTGGAGGCATCATCAGTGGCATCTCCAACAGTGAATTTGGTACGATAGCGGGAGGATTGTTTGGCGGCCCGATTGCTGCTGTATTAGGGATCCTGGCTGTTCGCATTTATTGCGAGTTGCTGATCCTCTTCTTCCGCATCAATGAAACCCTGACAGATATTAAGAAGATCCTCCTAACAAAGAAGGTTGAATAGTTTACAGTTGCGAGTTGAGAAAAAATTTCTTTAGACTGTTTCCTGCCAACTTTAGCAATAGCCTAAAGCTATCTCTTATCGCCAACACATTCTTTTGTGCACTTAAGATGGCTTATGTACTGTTCTGCATCTCAAACACTAAGGAAGGGTATTTCTGCTTAACCAAATTCATGTGGTAGTTTTCATGAAACAGGGCAACATATTTGTTCTGTGAATCCAGACAAACGATATTATTCGAGCGTTCATTGATGCGTTTGATATCCTCTTCCGGACCCTTCACCCAACGGGCGATATCAATCGATAGCCTTTCCAGAGAGGTGGGAACGTTATATTCATTCTCTAACCGTGCCTGCACCACATCAAACTGTAATTCCCCAACCACTGCCAGAATCGGTTCGCGTTTAAAGGCGTCAACATTATAAAGGACCTGTACTGCGCCTTCCATCTCCAATTGCCTTAGCCCTTTTAAGAATTGTTTTTGCTTGCCCAGATCAGATAATCGCAAAAGGGCAAAATGCTCGGGATGAAAACGCGGAATGGGGGCAAACTTCAAAACTTTTTTCTCACTTAAGGTATCGCCAATCCCCAATTCGCCCGTATTCGGAATCCCCAACACATCCCCCGGATAGGCTTCTTCAATAATTTCACGCTCATTGGCAAATAGTTTATAAGGGCGTTGCAGTTTAATTGTCTTACCCGTTCTAGTATGAATAACATCCATGCCACGGGAGAATTTTCCGGAGCAGATGCGCAAAAATGCCACACTATCACGATGTTTGGGGTTCATGTTCGCTTGAATTTTGAATACGAACCCAGAGAATTCTTCATCAGAGGGACTTACTAAACCCAGATCACTTTCATAAGGTTGCGGAGCTGGTGCTAAGTGAATAAAGGATTCCAAAAACAAGCGTACCCCAAAATTTGTCAAAGCACTACCAAAATACACCGGAGTTTGTTCTTCATTAAGCATCCGTTGTTGATTAAATTCAATCCCTAAGCCATCCAGCAACTCAATATCGGATTGAACCTGATCGATATAATCCCGATTCATTAATTTTGTATCCAACAGCGCTTTGAAGGTATAAAATTTCTCCGGTGACATTTTTTCATTTCGTAAAGTTCTTTCAAACAGGTAAATACCTGCTTTTCTTCGATCATAAACCCCTTTGAAATTTATCCCATCTCCCAAGGGCCAGTTGATCGGTACCGGCTGCATACCCAGCACATTTTCAATTTCATCCAGTAATTCCAACGGCGATCTGGCTGGGCGATCCATTTTGTTAATGAAGGTAAAAATCGGGATGCCGCGCTGGCGACAAACATCAAACAACTTACGGGTCTGTGGTTCGATACCTTTAGCAGCATCCAGCACCATCACAGCACTATCCACTGCAGATAAGGTGCGATAAGTGTCTTCTGAAAAATCCTGGTGACCAGGTGTATCCAGTAAATTGATAATATGATCCTGATAGGGAAATTGTAAGACGGTGGAAGTGATGGAGATACCACGCTGTCTCTCCATCTCCATCCAGTCTGAGGTAGTGTTACGTTGGTTTCGTCGGGCACGCACATTCCCTGCTAAATCAATGGCATTGCCATATAACAGCAGTTTCTCAGTCAGTGTTGTCTTTCCAGCATCAGGATGCGATATGATCGCAAAAGTGCGCCTGTTTGCGATTTCTTTGTTTTTTGTTTTTTGGATATTTTTCTCCATTCAGACTCCACTGCTCTGAGTTTTCCTAACAATTTGTTCCTTCAGATTATTTAATAGAAATTACGGTTTCCTCAATTATTTTTTATAAGATGATTTCCCCAATAACCTTTAAGTGCAAAGGTTGACCAATTATTTATCATTCAATCATCACGAAGCCGAATTTTACCATTAATTATCATAACAACTGAATTTATGATGGATGATTGGAATCCATACTTTACTGGTACAATATTTATCTATTCAATAGTGAACGATAAGGAAGACAGGATGAGTGAAACTTGTTCATTATGTGGTGCAATATGGGAGGGCGACATACATTGTCAAAATGCCTTTGATGAATTTCTGGCATTGGAGTTCAGCCATGCTGCTTATGGAAAAGTGCATATGCTTACGGTTACCTGTTTTATGATTCAGCACCAACGCTACAGCAACCCGGCATTAGCCTGGATGCAACAGAACTTACGCGATGTTGTGGAAAATGGTGTTAGTCCCACAGATATCCGTACTCTAATGACATCGACTGTGAATCAGAAAAAGCGTGGCTGGAAGGTGGAACGCCAACCTCACGAATATGAATTACCCCATGTTGAATGGTCAATCACCATCGCAGACGTTTACCATCACAAAGATGATCCTCTCAGCTATTGTTCCTGGGTGGAACATTGGGCAGAAGCGACGTTGGAAGAGATGAGCATTGGAAATTGAATTTTGCTAATTTAGAAATAGAAAAATTCTCTTTCTGAAAAGAAACATCTCAAAGCTTGAATCTATTCTTGACGGCGCAATAAAACAATTTATAATGAGATTGAAGATGAATTTTTTATCAACTGATCGGAGGTTGATTATGACTGAGAAAACTAGTGAAAGACCGCAAAATCCAAAATTAAAAGAAGCGCGTGAGCATATCCATGCTGCCAGAGATAATATGCATAAAGTCGCTGAATCCTTCTTACCAGAAGGCACCAGGGAACATCAACGTGCTGCCCGGAAAGAAATTTTACTGGGTCTGCGTAGCCTTCTAGATGCGGCGATTGAACATACCGAAAAAGCAAAATAAAATTTCCCCTCTTTACTTTTTAGAATAATGAGTGTACTGTTTTATTCAGTATGCTCGTTTATTTTTATCGATCGATTAGTTACCTGATTAAGACAATCCAGACCAATAAAACAAAGGATATAGCAAAAAATATCACAGCTGGGGTCATCGCACCAGCCAGATAAAATTGCACTCCACTTAACAAAAATGCTGCAAAGATAATTGCCGTTGTCATTTTCCTTTGCGACCGTTTTAGTTGATCCATTTCTCGTGAAAGGGTGGGAACCCGAACCTCCAAACGTCCTTGTTCCATTCGAGTAATCAGGTTATCCGCTCGGGTTGGTAACCGCAACATGAGTTGGAACATGCGGGTAATTTCATTCCAGATTATCGACCAGCGATCTCCCCCATCTGTTTCAGCCAATTTTCCAGTATAAGGTACCAGATTTTCAAATATATTAAAATCCGGATCCAGCCCGGTACAGATCCCGGAAAGGATACTCACGCATCTACCCAACGAAATGATATTTTCAGGTGCTTGAAATGGCATTTCAAACAAAAGATCCTCAAAATCTTTCATGAATTCGCGTGCTTCCTGGGCATGCATACTCATTAATTCAGCTGTCGATTTTCCCCAAAAGCGATCGAAGACACGTTGGCTGGCTCGCTCAATTAAATCAACATCCGCATCCGGTAAGAGCACATCCAGAATTTGATATGACTTCATTAAGCGACTGACATCCTGTGTGCCCACAGCCAGAACAGCTTCTTTTAGTCCTTCATACATCTTTTGTTCAATTGCACCAGCCATCCCAAAATCGACAAATGTCAATTTCCAATGATCGGGGTCGTCACCTTCATCAGCCGGCTGCACAAACAAATTCCCTGGATGAGGATCAGCATGAAAAAACCGATCCTCAAAAATCTGTTTGAGATAGGTATCAAATAGCCGTTTTGCCACTTCTTTGCGGTCAATGCCGGCTGCTTCAATCGATGCATAATCAGTAATTTTAATCGCCAGAACATTTTCCAGCGTCAACACACGTTTCGTGGTGTGGCTCCAGAGGACATTCGGAACACGAACATACGCCAAATCTTTGAAGTTTTCTTTAAAGATTTCAGCATTTTTTCCTTCATGAATATAATCTATTTCTTCATAAAGCATTGCGCTAAATTCATCTAACAATTTTGGAATATCGGTATGTTTTCGAATCGGCTTATATTTTTGTAGCCAACCTCCAACCACCTGGAGTGCGGATAAATCGATGTTAACAATTTCCTCAATTTGGGGTCGCTGAACCTTAATCACCACTTCCGGATATTGTTCAACTTGTGAATCATGGAGTCGTAAGCGAGCCACATGCACCTGACCAATGGATGCGGAAGCGAAAGGGATTGGATCAATTTCACTGAATATATGATCAACAGGTTTTCCAAATTCTGCTTCAATTAAAGCTTTAATCGGTTCAAATGGCTCTGGCTGTACTTCGTCCTGGAGATCTGCCAACTCATCGGTTACTTCACGAGGCATTACATCCAGGCGAGCAGATAAGAACTGACCTACCTTGATCATTACGCCACCCATCTGAACGGCTAGAATTCGAAATCTTCGGGCAATTTTGGTAATCCGTCCGGAACGGGTTGCCCGTGATAGTCTCCTCAGACCAATTTTGGGGAGAATCAATTCCCACCAGATGATCCCTAAAATTGTTCTTCCAAAGAAAAGCAGAATTCGATAATAACGTCTGCGTAACATACGAATGATTATATCCTTTTTATTATTTAATATTGAGAACAATGATCTGATAGAAAACATCCCTCAGTACCTGTCATTCATTTTTTTCGTCTCTTGCCAAGATCCTAAATCCTTCTGACTAATTGCTGTAGATCAGTCAAAACTTTATGTGCCCCATCCGGATCACTTTCCCAACGCTGTTGCACTGACGCAGCACTCATCTGAATGCTGAAAAGTTGTTGCTTAATGGAATCATGAAATTCTCGCGCTAACCGATTTCGTTCTTCCTGAGCTGCACATTGGGCAATTTGATTCATCCAACCTTCGCGTAAATCAGAGGTATCTTGATCCAAATTGTTAAGTAACGGTATCTTATGCAGGAGAGGATAAAGAGGATCTGTCCAGCGTTTCTGAAAAATTGGTAATGTCAAGCCTGATTTCAAGTTACTCATCATTTTTTTTAAGAGTTCAAGTCTGGATGTAACCGGAATAAGGCAACCTAACCCAATCAGAGCCATCAAAATCACGATCAACCACCAGGGAGAGTTAACCATCACCAATAATTACGTGAGCAATATTACAATGTTGAAAACAACTGCCAGACAAGTATAGGTTCCTAATAGTGAATAATTTTTTTCATAGCTAACTCCTACATTCAGGATACAACCAGTATGCCTGAAAGTGATCCCCCAAAGGAGGGAAATATCTCTCAACACATCACTCAAAGATATAATGCAATTAACAATGTCCCTTTCTGGTTATAAATGCGTTTAACTACATGAGTACTCAATACAAAACGCTCCGGGCAAGAAAGGATTGAATGGAAAGATTAATGATTCTGAAACGTCAAAAGTCAACAAAACAATCGAAGGAAGAAGAACTATTAATTTCTCAAGCCAAGCAAGACGCTGCATCCTTTGGTAAGTTATATGACCTTTATGCTCCATCGATTTACCGCTACATCTTAAGTAGGACTGGAAATATCCAGGATGCCCAGGATATCACCTCTCAGACTTTCCTGAAAGTGCTGGAAAAGCTATCCAGTTATCATCATCGTGGTTATTTTTCTGCCTGGTTATTTTCCATTGCACGCAGTAGATATATCGATCATTTTCGTATGCGCAATCAAGAAGAGAAATTGATTGCAACTAAAAATTTGGAATCACAATTCGATATTCTATCCATCGTTATCGATCGTGAAAGATTGGTGAATTTAGATCACATTTTGGCTTTATTGAGCGACGAGGAACTTGATCTGCTGCGACTGCGAATTGTGGCTGAATTGACTTTTTCTGAGATGGCAGAAATTCTCAGAAAAACAGAAGATGCGACCAAGAAAAAATATTACCGGCTACTGGCTAGATTACAAAGCCAGTTGGAGGAAGAAAATGAAATCTGAAGAGATAAATTTCCAATCAATTGAAAAAGATATTCAATTTTTATTAACCCCTCAGGATGATAGTATAGAGTTTTTATCATCCTTACGGGGTCAAGTTTTACAAAAGTATTCACCTCGGCAAACAAAACCCACCTTTTTTGCTTATAGACCTATTTGGATATCTACCATCATTTTAATTATGGCAGTCACAGCCATTTTAATGATTGGTCCTAAAAACGTCTATGCCTCCTTTATGAAATTGTTGGGCTATGTGCCGGGGGTAGGACTGGTAGAACAGAATAGCGCAATCCGTATTCTGGCAGAACCTGTTAACTTGACTCGCGATGGTATTACACTATCGGTTAACCAGGTCATTCTGACCGCCAATGAAACCCGTCTAGAGTACGGGGTTTCAGGTGTTCCTCTGTCTGCATACCCTGAAGGCGAAATGGTCACCGGTTGTATGGAGCAGCCTTTCCTGCAATTACCCGATGGGTCTGAAATTTCCCTTTCTGATCCTATCCCAAGTGAAGTCAATTCGGCTACTTTTATCATGCCCTGTTTCTTCAATACACTTCCTGGAACGGTTCCTACGGACTGGATGTTGGAATTGAAATTTGTCCCTGCTCCTCCTGATTTTAAGATTTTACCAGTCGTTGATACCCATCCAACCGAAACACCTCAAGAGGAATTAAAGCTGACCGAAACTGAAATTACACCTATACAAACCGAAATTAATCCTTATGCTACCGTTTCAATCGAAAAATATATAGAAACCGACGATGGATACATATTGCTGGGAGTAGTGAAGCCTAATATTGCTAAAGGTGAATGGCTACAAATCACCGGTGCAGCTACCATTCGGGACGTCAATGATCAGAAAATCAGTTATGAGTACCCGATGGATATTCAATACCAGCAAGAATCCAATGAACCAACGAATGGTGGTGGTTCTTTCGCCATGCAAATCAAAGGGGCAGGCATTGCATTTCCAATCGCTATTGGCATTTCCGGTGTGGTGATCTCTCCAGTTGATTCTCAAACGACGGCGTCATTAATAGTGGAAGTAGGCGAAAATCCACAACCTGGTGATGTAATTGAGGTAAACCAAACCGTTGATCTGGCTGGTTATCCGATCCAATTACTGACCATGACGGTTGATTCAAGAAATGGATATTCCTTCCATATTGACCCCGGAGAAGTATTAAGTTCAGTCGGTGTGCAAATTAGTGGATATCAAGCAGTTGGGGCTGGTGGTGGGGCTAGCTGGGGCGGACCATTCCACACCAGTTTATCCTTTATGGAATTACCCACCGGCCAGCTTGAGATAGTGTTCGGTAACCCGATGAAAACCAGTGAGACAGAAACCTGGACAACGACCTGGCAGCCGGAAAACGAGAGAGTGTTTGAAGATGAAGGGCTTTCTCAAAACGTCTGCTGGGATGCAAACACACTGAACAGCATTCCTCCAATAACCTCTGGATTAGTTGGCAAAGTGATCGTTACCCGAACGAGTCCTCAGTTGGAGATCGTAATCTCGAATTTTGATGGTAGTCAGACGGAGGTACTTTCGCAGGGAAACGCCAAAGCCGCCCTTTCCAGGGATGGGAATTATTTGGCTTTCACCAGTGAGGAGGGAATCGTTATCAAGAATCTCCTGAACGATGAAAACACTCTGATCAACGGTCAATTTGGCAGATTTATTTTCTGGTCGCCTGATGGAAGCAAAATTGCCAATGTCCGATATGGTGAGATTAATGGTATTGTAGTTATGAATGCCGATGGCAGCAACCAGCAACAATTGACGAATTTAGGATACGAGGAACTCTCCGGTTGGTCTACAGATGGTAATACGATTTATTACGCCATCCCGAGTGCTGGTGGAAATGGTTTTATGTTGCGATCAGTTAATATTGCAACAGCTGAATCATCTGACCTATTTTTGCTGGAAAATTCTTCCATTAAAGCCCCTGGATCGAGCGTCTCTCCCGATGGAAATTGGATTGCTTATAAGGCAAAGAATAATGCCAGCTTGTATTTGAAAAATATGGACGGAAGCCCCGCCCGCCTGGTGTTGGATAAACCTGCGATTGCGATCAATGGCATCGCCTGGGAAAAAGAAGGGTATCTACTAGGCGTCAGTCTGATCACAGAGCAAAATCAGGAAGGGGAGATCTTCTTTATCGCGGCTGATAGTTGTGAAACTTACAGGTTACCTGGTGTGAGCGGCATTTTGGACGCTGTTTATATCCCTTAGGGAAATTCTGATGTGAAGAATCGGATGGAGAGGCATCAAGCCAGATTGTCTCTCCATCCCATAATGATTGAGGTATTTTATCGATGAAATGGAAACAAATCTTACCACCTCTGTTGACCATCATAATTTTGTCTGCTTGCCAGGCAAGTACACCTGAAATATCCCCAACACAAACCGCAACTGAACAACCTCCAAGCCTGATTCCGACCCATACAGCGTTTCCACCTATTCAAATGCCAACTCCATCACCAACATCCACGCAAACTAAAACTCCATCTTCGCCAGAAAATCAACCTGAAATCAAATTCAAATTCATATCCGAGACAATTCCAGATGGAACAAGATTTAACCCAGGAGAGGTTTTTCGTAAAACATGGACAATTAAAAATAACAGCCCCCAGAACTGGGAAGGTTTCTCGTTAGCGTTTGAATCTTCTACGCCGAATGGTGAATTATTAGGAAGTCCGGCGATTATTCCTCTACCTGCTTTCGTATCAATCGGTCAAACAGTTGATATTGTTGTGGAATTGACAACCCCCTTGCAAGATGGATATTACACAGTTTATTATCAATTACAGGATCAGAAAGGCACTCCAGTCGAAAATACCCGTATTTGGGTCAATATCACAGTGGGAAATGCAAATCCCATTACCAACCAATCTGTTTACGCAACTTACCAATCCTCCTATATGGAATTCGGTGTATTTAATGTTTATTTTTGTATGCAAACGCCGGATGAACGCCAGTGGTATCCCTGGAATGTGTCATTGATTATCACTGACAAGCATTACCAACCTGAAGGAAGCCGAATCGATCCAACAGGGGTAACGACAGATTACAAATGCTTCACTTTCAGCTATCCATTAGAAGTTTCACCGAACACAGATTTTCAATTATCTATTGAACGAATCGAATTACCGCCAGAAGTCCATCAATCTGAAAACTGTCAACGTGCACAAACCGATTTACGGGTCAAGTATCCAGGTTTAGATTTTTCATGCTCAGGTCCGGGATTCTTCTATACAAATCTGGTGTTACCACCAAATATGACCTCTGCAGAAGCAGATCGATTGATCATGGATGCTATGTCTAGCACAATATATGGACAATGGATTATCACAAATAAAACACCTTAATCTTTACAGCTATTAATTAATACAGATAGTAAAAATTATTGTGATAATATTCGGATTATGGCCAATATCTACCCTAAATATGGCATAAACTCAAATAGCAACCTTACTTGCAAGGAGAAGTTCAATGAATTCCTGGTATTGGAATTCAGTAATGCTTCTTATGGTAAAATCCATCCTACCAATCCCATCTCATCAAAGAGGTCACATGTCCTATGAAGCCGTAATTGGGTTAGAAGTACACGCCGAGCTGCAAACCAACAGCAAGATGTTTTGTGGTTGTCCGGTGGTGGATGCCACCATGGCTGAACCCAACACAGCAGTCTGCCCGGTGTGCTCCGGAATGCCAGGGGTACTGCCGGTGGTTAACCAAAAGGCAGTGGAATACGCGATTCGGGTGGCATTGGCACTGAATTGTCAGATCGCACACACCAGTATCTTTGCCCGAAAGAACTACTTCTACCCCGACTTACCCAAAGGTTACCAAATTTCCCAATACGAAGAGCCATTGGCTGAACAGGGAGAATTGGTTATCGACACTGACCAAGGAGAAAAGACCATCCGCATCCGGCGTGTCCACATGGAAGAGGATACTGGCAAACTCACCCATGTATTTCCGGAAGAAGGCGAACCCTATTCATTGGTGGATCTCAACCGTTCAGGTGTCTCCCTGCTGGAGATTGTCTCTGAGCCTGATCTCTCCACACCGGAAGAGGTAACCGCTTATGCCAGCAGTCTTAGAGATATTGTTCGTACTCTGGGGGTCAACTCTGGCGATATGGAAAAAGGCGTGATTCGCTTTGAGGCAAATGTCTCCATCCGCCCGGTCGGTTCAACCGAACTAGGCACCCGCGTAGAAATCAAGAATCTGAACACATTCCGTGGCATGGAACGCGCTATTCGCTATGAAATGCAGCGACAGACAGACCTGCTGGATGCAGGGCAACCAGTGATACAAGAGACATTAGGCTGGGATGAAACCAAAGGCATCACCTATTCCCAGCGGGGAAAAGAAGAAGCCCATGATTACCGCTATTTCCCTGAACCCGATCTACCTCCATTGGTGGTGGAACAAGCCTGGATTGATGAGATTAAATCACATTTGCCAGAGCTACCACGTGCCCGTATGCTAAGAATCAAAGATGCCCATGAGCTTCCTTTAGAAGAAGCGCGATTACTCAGCGCGGATGTCGAAACGATGACTTTCTTTGAAACCTGTGTAAGAATCAACACATCCATTCCCCCCAAAACTATTGCCAACTGGATCTGTGGGCAATTATTTGGTTGGTTCAACATTAGTGGAGAAAGCATTTCCACAATGAAAATTCAACCTGCTGATCTGATGGCATTATTAGGCATTCTACAATCAGATCGCATCAACCAAAACACAGCTAAAAGCGTGTTGGAAATGATGCTGCAAAGCGGCAAGAAAGCTGATCAGATCATCGCTGAACAAGGTTTGGAGCAAGTTTCCGATCAGGATTTAATCAGTGAATTAATCCAAAAAGTTTTGGTCGAGAATCCTGACCAAGTGGAAGCCTACCTGAATGGTAAAGAGACGCTTGAAAACTGGTTTTTTGGCCAGGTGATGCGGGAAGCCAAGGGAAAAGCGAATCCGCAGATGATCAAGGCAGCATTAAGACAACAATTGCAAAAATTAGTTAAGTAATCAGAAAAATTATCTGACATAAATCCGTACAAACTTGTAACACTTACTTTTCCTTTCTGATCATTTTCCAACTCACTCAACGAAATATGTCAACCTATTCTGCTACTTTTGAAAAACAAAATTGATATGACAAATTCCTGATTTCAATGAATAAAATCGTGATCAAATGACGATTTTTATCATATTGACTCTATCCATCCACGGTGTTAATCTAAAGGATGAGGCAAGCGGAGGAGTTTGTGAAAATTTTAGCAAAGCATTTTCTTCTTTGGCAAGCGGGCACGTCCGATGTGTCCGCTTAAATTTTTGCTACTCATCTGCAAACCAAAACTAATCAGATCAATAGGAGAGTTGAATGGCTTCTACAACCAATGCATTTGAAATGGCTCAAGCCCAGTTTGATCATGTTGCTGAATTATTGCAATTAGACCCGGAAGTACGCGAAATCTTACGTTGGCCATTGCGAGAATTCCAATTCCGTATCCCAGTGCGGATGGATGATGGCACCATGCGTGTTTTTGAAGGTTTCCGTGTGCAACATAACGATGCTCGTGGGCCAAACAAAGGTGGTATCCGCTTTCACCCAGCGGAAACGATTGATACAGTCCGGGCACTTGCTACCTGGATGACATGGAAATGTGCCGTCGTAGATATTCCATTAGGTGGTGGTAAAGGTGGCGTAATTGTCGACTCCGCAACCCTTTCCACCAGCGAAAAAGAGCGTCTGGTACGTGGTTATGTACAGCAAATGTGGAAAAATATTGGTCCCCGCCAGGACGTTCCCGCGCCGGATGTTGGCACCAGCCCACAAATGATGGGATGGATGATGGACGAATATTCCAAATTAGTTGGTCATTACACACCGGGTGTGATTACCGGTAAGCCCGTCGGCAATGGTGGCTCATTAGGCCGCACCGAAGCAACCGGTTTTGGTGTCATCTATACTGTTCGTGAAGCCCTCAAACATCTGAAACTTGACCCTAAAACTTGCAAAGCAGCCATTCAAGGGTTCGGCAATGTTGCGCAATATGCAGCGATTGGATTTGTAGAATTTCTGGGCGGTACCGTGGTTTGTGTTTCCTACTGGGATCGTGAAGATCGTGCTCCATACACCGTCAGCAAAGAAGATGGCATCGATCCCCATTTTCTGATGTCTATAACCGATCAATATGGTTCAATCGATAAAACCAAAGCCAAAGAAGCTGGTTATGTGATTGAAGACGCAGAAGCATGGATCAGCAAAGAAGTGGATGTGTTAATTCCATCTGCATTAGAGGGCCAAATCAACGCTGAGAGCGTACACAAGATCCACCCGCGAGTCAAAGTTATCGCCGAAGGTGCTAATGGACCCACCACGCCAGATGCCGACAAAGTTATTGAGGAAAAAGGTATCTTCATGATTCCGGATTTCCTGTGTAATGCTGGTGGCGTCACCGTTTCTTACTTCGAAGGTGTGCAAAATGATATGAACTTCTACTGGGAAAAAGAAGAAGTTTTGACAAAGGAAGATCAAAAAATGACTGCGGCTTTCCATGCAGTTTTAGACATGTCTTTGAAGGAAAAAGTATACATGAGAGATGCAGCCTACATGGTGGCAATCGCTCGTGTGGTCAAAGCCATGGGCTTACGTGGCTGGATATAAATCTCACAAAGAGGTTTAGCTTTTTTCCACCCAACAATCTATCTTGCCAAATTACAAAATGGTGGTCGCCTGACCACCATTTTTTAGTTGTACCTAAGTTGTCGCGTTGAAATGTTGTTTATTTGGCTTTAGGTTGATTGGCCAAAGAATATTGCCTTAACAAATATACTCCGGAAACCACCATAACAATCCCAGCTCCGATAGGCAACCCCAGAGGTTGCTCATTGAAGACGGATGCATCCAGGAAAAATGTTAGCAATAACATAATGGCATGAAGGTAAAAATTTGAAACTTTCGTAATAAATCCAATAAATAGACAGGTAAGGGCCGATAATACGCCAATTAAAGTCAGGCTATTTTCTTGTGCATATCTCCAATAACCTGGTAAGCCTGGCTCTTCTTTTAAGATAGTCAATAATCCAAAAAGAACGACCACAGTAAGAATAATCAATTCAGTTGTGACACGTTTTCTGATCTTTGGCAAGCGTATGTTTTTCGCATGTTGGATCACAAACCGTTTCTTTAACCAATAAACTAATAAGATAAATATAAAAGAAGGAATTAACCAAAGGATTGACCACTTCTGGCGAACCAGAATCCCCCCCCAAGTAACGATAAGGCCAAGGGCAATTTCCCAAATGCCATCGCCAAAAAATTTCCAGACATGATCAACCTTCGATACGCCTTTGCCTTTTTTCCTTGCCATGGAATAACTCCTATGAAATTTTCTAGATATTAATAATGCTTCAGTTTGATATGAATTATGAAATCAGCTGACGTTGAATAGCTATCGATACAGCAGCCACACGGCTATCAACACCTAATTTGGTATAAATATTCCCGATATGATATTTGACCGTTGAGGGACTGATAATCAGGCGTTCAGCAATCTCATTATTCGAAAGCCCTTCGGTTAACAACTTAAGCACATCTCGCTCTCGATCTGTCAAATCTTCCGCAGGAAACATTGGGTACTCAGAAGATTCTGATAGTGCTTCACTCGCCTCTGGCGAAAGTGTTAACCGCCCTACAGCCGCTGAACGAATTGCATTTGCCATTTCATCCGCCTGAACATTTTTCATTAAATAACCATTTGCCCCGGCTTGCAAAGCCCCTTGCACCAAACCATCATCTATATAACTCGTCAAGGCGATGATTTTAATTTTGGGTTCATTATGTTTGATCGTTCGGATGGCAGCCACACCACCCATGCCCTGCATTTTCAGATCCATCAGAATTACGTCCGGTTTTACTTCTGATGCTTTTTGCACAGCTTCTTCACCACTACTGGCTTCACCGACTAACTCAAGATCATCTATCGCCATCAGGAATGCACCTAATCCACTGCGCACCACCGAATGATCATCAACAATCATCACCTTGATTTTCTTAACTACTTTCATTCATCCTCCTCATCTCTTGTTTCATACCATGTAATCGTAACATTCGTACCCTTCCCTGGGTTTGAAACAACCCTTAATTCTGCACCAATGACTGCGGCTCTTTCCTGCATAATCCGTAACCCCATTCTATATGGTTCTACCTTATCCATTTCAAAGCCAATACCATTATCACGGATGGCGATTTCTAAAAATTTTTGGGTTTGTATTAATTCTACACTAGCCTGGGTTGCTTTCGCATATTTAATAATATTATTAATAGCTTCCTGCGTCATTCGATACAATGCAATTTTTTCTGGTTCCGGTATTTCGCGTTCCCCTTCCACGTGAAACTTAACCGGCACCAAAGCACGTCCGTTGGCAGCATCACACAACTGCCTGAGTAAATCGGGGAGAGTCACGCTGGCTAACGCAGATGGTCGCAATTCCAACAAAAGGGTTCGCATCTCAGCCAGAGCACCACGTGATAAATCGCGGATTTCCTTTGCACGTTTTTTTCCTTCTTCCGGGTTGATTTTATATAAATCCGGTAATACATCTGCAATCAAACTAACCGAAAAGAGTGTCTGCGTCACAGCATCGTGCAAATCACGGGCAAGACGGTTTCTCTCAGCAGTTGCAGCACTTTCTTCAGCCTGCTCATACAACTGTGCATTTTCAATCGCAATACTGATTTGTTGTCCAATCGCCTTGAAGATCTTCAATTCATCCTGGGTAACAAATTCATTTGTATGACGTGACAGACCAAAGTAACCTAACATTTTCCCTTTGGACATTAAAGGCAATCGGACCGCAACCTTGATACCTTCTTTTTCTAAATCTGCCTTCAAGCTAAGAATCGGATAATTTTCGATATATGAAACGATAATTTCCGGATTCTCATCATTTAAGTCAAATCCCGAAGAACTGAAAGGTAAAAAGCGGTGGTTATTAATATATTCATCGGAAAACCCGCGATGTGCCAAAAGCTCAAACATCTGCGAACCATGATTGAGTCGGTAGGCAACGCCAGCGTCCATATTGGTGATTTCGAGTGTTTTTTCAAGCGCATTATTCAAAATTAAGTTTAAATCAAGCGATCGATTAACGACATCAGATACTGCATTAATCGTTTCCAACTCATGGGTACGGTCAGCGACGCGTTTTTCCAAAAGTGAATAGGATTGTTTCAGTTCAGATGACATCCGGTTGAATTGCGAAGCTAATTCATCCAGTTCGTCATTGCTATTGGTGGTGATTGTCCTGCCAAAATTTCCACCAGCAACTTCATTTGCAGCCTCTATCATCTCTTCAATCGGACGGGTGATCTGACGAGCTGCATAAGTGACCACCAGAACTGGAACAATTACCCCAGCTGCAAGAAGAATGATTAACAACCGGCGATAAGCCAAACTGGGTTCCATTAATTCATTCCAGGATTGTTCCTGAATGACCCACCACCCATTGGACAAAGAAGTGTCAAGGTATGATGCACTGATAACAATCTTTCCGTCGCTGGTTCGGTAGTTTTTCACCTGATCATTTCTCAACTCCTCATTCTCATGATCAAATAACGGAGAAATCTCTTCCCGGTCAGACAACTTTTGCCCGATCAGACTAGGATCATAATGATAAATAACTCTTTGTGAAGAATCCAAGATGATGACTTTTTGTTCTCCAAATTCCGAGTGAAAGGTTTGGTAAAAAATATTTTTGGAATCAGCATTTAATGGGAACACCAAGCTAGCAACCCCAGCGAACTCACCTTTATCATCCCGAAGTTTAACCGCGAAAGGTAAAAGGAGGTCATCTGATTTTCTATCTTCCATTATTTGTCCAATGATGACATTGATACCTTCCATCTTTTTCGCATCGCGGAAAAAGTCGCGATGTGCCCAACTCATTCCCACCCACTCAGGGTGTGAGGATTCTGAAAACAAAACTCGGCCACCTTCATCTAAAAATGCAACTTCTCCTGAAAAATCAGAGATGGCAATTTGAGAACTTTCTAAGCTCCTTGCCGGATCGAAAAGACTCAGTTCCTTTTGAGAATCCAGAAAAAAGAAGTAATCATACATAACCGGATTGATGAACTCATTCAAAATTTCCTGAACCTGCCCACTTTTATAACGAGCAACTTCAGCGCTCTGACTGATCACCAACTCATTCGTCACTTGTTGATAGGAATAAAATGTAACCAATGCTACTGTTGTTAAAATGATAATGGTCGGAATGAACGACCAGGTAATTATTTTAGTTCGCAGACTACCACTATTTTTCATATCAAGTTTATATTTCTCAGGCTAGATTTTGCTAGTCATTCATTAATCCCTGTTTTTGCTTCCTGGTAAAAATCAGAACAATGACAATACCCGACACAAAATCAAACTATCCAGGATCGCCATGATAGCATAACCCAATAATGCTTCATGGCTGGTATTAGCGAGTTGCAGGTTTGAGAAATCCACCAAATTAAGAACAAACCATAAAATTGTCAGAATTAACCATTTTCCAAACCAATGTTGTATTGTTTTCATATTTTGCGCATTATTTGCACCGCATCTTTTATACTGTTTTCTTGATTCAGTTTCCAATGTTATATTTTTCATGAATTCACCATCTAATTCCACAATTCAAGGATAATTGAATCATCTTGAAAATAAACCCATACGAAATGCAGTCTTCGACAGTCCATACGAATGGATAATTTACTATGCCTTTGACCAGGAAGAATTACGACGATATTTTTGATTTACACTTAATGAATTTGTTAGGAACGAAAGCAAACTTACTTTCATTTGTCAAGGCAAGATAGAAATGTCCTAGTCTGAGCAAAATAGAAATGTCCTAAAATGGGAAAAAACATTTCTCAAAACCACTTGAAAAAAGAGAGCATTCCTTCGGCAGGGGCTCCGTCAAGGGTGGTCGGGAAGACATGGTAAAAGAAAACCTAAACCACCCTTGACGGGGAAGCCGAAGGAATAGAATTGCTCACAAGAAGTGGTTTTGAGGTATGAAGAGAT
>JACDJA010000257.1_pt1 | contig 68028 bp, 63 predicted proteins | sample 7449241 | NCBI WGS metagenome assembly JACDJA01 (sample SAMN14253289, study PRJNA609438) | sludge metagenome | isolation source: initial anaerobic sludge | collected 2018-12-20 | reverse complement strand
TGAACACCATCGAAGGCATTGTGCGGGTCAGCACCTACGAGCTTGAGGAATACTACAAGCCGGATGCGCCCATGTACGAATATGCAGGCCGGGAGTATCGCCTGCAGTATCTCGGCAGCCTGCTGAACAGTGATCACCACCCCAAACTACAGGGCCAGGCTCTGCCACTGCCGGTGATTCTGGTTCGGGGCGCAGAACAGCCGATGGCCCTGCAGGTAGATAACCTGATGGGTAGCCGGGAAATCGTTGTTAAATCCCTGGGCCCGCAGTTCAGTTCCGTTCGTGGCGTCTCCGGTGCCACCATTCTGGGTGATGGTAACGTGGTTGTCATTCTCGACCTGCCGGCCATGATCCGTTCCGACATATTGTCTGAGCGCCAGCGCCTGGCGGATCTTGAAAAAGCCCGTGAAGCGGTGCGCCAGCAAGAACGGGCGACCGTTGTGATGGTTGTGGACGATTCGGTTACCGTTCGCAAGGTGACTTCCCGCCTGCTGGAGCGCAATGGCATGGAAGTTATCACGGCGAAAGATGGCCTGGATGCGGTCGCCCAGCTGCAGGACCACAAACCGGACATCATGCTGCTGGATATCGAGATGCCGCGCATGGATGGTTTCGAGGTGGCCAGTTTCGTAAGACACGACGACAACCTCAGCGACATGCCCATCTGCATGATCACCTCCCGGACCGGTGAGAAACACCGTGAGCGGGCACTGGCCATCGGCGTCAACGAATACCTCGGCAAACCCTTCCAGGAGACCGATTTGCTGAAGACCATCGAACGGCTGACCGGTAATCAGTGATGACCGGCCTTGGCGGTCGGGCTCAGGTCGGAATCGTGTCGGACGTAGTCCTGCAGCGACACCGTCTGCAGGAAGCCGTTGCCAGGTTTGGCCTGGAGGTGTGTTTTTCCGGGGACCCCGAGCGGTTGCAGGATTATCCGGATTTTCCGGAAGCCGGGCTCTGGCTTGTCACTCTGGAAGACGAAGCGGATCACCCTGCCCTGTTCGACTTTTTGCTGGAGAATACCGAGGCGCCGATCCTGTTCGGACTGGACCAGGCACCCGGAACCGGCAGCCCGGAGTACTTCCGCTGGGAGCGAAGGCTTCTGGACAAGCTTGAGCAGCAACTTGGAGAGCTTTCACAACTGGACTCCAGGGCCAGCATCGAAGAACTGGAAACACAGATACCGCAAAGCCCGGTGCCGTCGCAGCTCCCGCAATGGTTAACATCCGCAGCCCGGGGCACTGTTGCAGAAGAGATCTGGGTTCTGTGTGCTTCATTGGGTGGCCCGGAGGCAGTGAAGACGTTCCTGGATAATCTGCCACCGGGTCTGCCTGCGGGCTTTATATACGCCCAGCATATTGACGGCAATTTTGCCGAGGTGCTCACCCGTGTACTTGGCCGCCACGCGCATTACAAACTGCGGCACGCGGAAGAGAATTACCGGATAAAAAACGGCGATGTGGTACTGATGCCGGTTGAACGTGAGTGGAAATTTGACAGTACCGGTGTGCTGACCGAACAGAACAGCCCCTGGCCCGGCCCTTACGGCCCGTCTATTGACCAGGTGTTGCTGAACACAGCAGACCACTACGGTGCCCACTGCCACGCCATCCTGTTTTCCGGCATGGGTAACGACGGCGCGATTGCCGCCCCCTTGCTCAAAGCCTACGGTAGCCGGATCTGGGTTCAGGAGAGCGCCAGTTGCGGCAACAGCTCAATGCCGGATTCCGTGGCCGCCACCGGCTGTGCCAGCTTTTCTGGCACACCGGAGGAGCTGGCCCGGGAACTGGTCAAAACCATCGAAAATTCCTGCCTTCTCAAAGGTCGGCAGAAACGGCGCTCCGCTGGAGGACAAAAGCAATGAATGACAACAGCCAAACCCTCTCCTGCGTCATGATTCCCGTGAGCAGGCGGCAGCTTTTGCTGCCCAACGTATCCATTGCAGAAGTTGTGGATTACGCCTGTAACGACGCGGGCACAGAAACACCGGGCTGGCTGGCCGGTCGCCTGGACTGGCGTGGACTGAACCTGCCGGTTATCTCTTACGATGCCGCCAATGGCGGAGCCCTCTCGGTGCCCGGTGAAAACCGGGGCCGGATCGTGGTACTCAACACCATCAGTGATGCCCGCAGCGACCTTCGCTTTATGGCACTGATCACCCAGGGCATTCCCAGCCAGGTGCGTATTACCAGGGAACAGGTCAAGCGGCTGGACGGTGAGACCGGCCCCGCCGATCTTATGCAGGTAGATGTGGATGGCGAGGCCGCCTGGATTCCAGACCTGGACTATCTGGAATCTCTTGCGAGGGAATCGGAAGCCTGAGCAGGAGACAGTAGCCTGTGAAGGATGCCTCCTCTGGCTCATGGCACAGGGATCCATGCAAATGTTATAATGTTGCAAACTCTGCAGGATCCCCATCATGTCTGCCCGCGCACTGCCGTATCGCCCCCACAATCACGACGCCTGTGTCAGTCAGGCCCTGGCTGATGCCAGGTCCATTTGCCGCAAGCAGAATGCCCGCCTGACTCCGACCCGCGAACGGGTGCTGGAACTGATCTGGCAATCCCATAAGCCCCTGGGGGCCTATGATGTGCTTGCAAAGCTTACCGCCGAGGGCCACAACGCTGCGCCACCAACGGTATATCGGGCGCTGGATTTCCTGCAACAATACGGGCTGGTGCATCGCATCGCCTCACTTAACGCCTTTACCGGTTGCGCCCATGCCGGTGAGCAACACACCGGCATGTTTCTTATCTGCCGGGCCTGCGGCAATGTGCTGGAACTGATGGACCCGTCGGTAGCCAGGGCAATCGAAACTGCTGCCAACGCAGAAACTTTCCGTACGGAAACCATCACACTGGAGGTTGCCGGCCTGTGCCCGGGTTGTCAGGCGGGGCAGCATCATGAATGAAACGCTGGTTGCCATCGAAAATCTATCCGTCCGTTTTGACGGGCGCACGGTGGTTGATCGTGTCAATCTGGCACTGCATCGTGGCGACATCATTACCATCATCGGGCCAAATGGCGCCGGCAAAACCACGCTGATCAAAGCCATTCTGGGTATACAGGCCGCTACCAGTGGCCGGATCATGCGCGCAAAAGGCCTGGTCATCGGTTACGTACCCCAGCACCTGCATCTGGAATCGACGCTGCCGTTGAGTGTTAAACGCTTCATGCAACTCAGTGGCCAGCCGCTGGCCCGTTGCATTTCTGCACTGGAACGAACCGGAGTCAGCCATCTGCTCGAAGCTTCGGTACACCATCTTTCCGGAGGCGAGCAGCAGCGGCTCCTGCTGGCCAGGGCACTGGTTCGTAAACCCGATCTTCTGGTTCTCGACGAGCCTGCCCAGGGCGTTGACATCAATGGCCAGGCGGCACTTTACGACCTCATTCGCCAGTTGCGGGACGAGCTGAACTGTGGCGTTATCATGATTTCCCATGATTTGCATCTGGTGATGGCGGCCACCGACAAGGTGATCTGCCTGAACCAGCACGTGTGCTGCAGTGGTTACCCTGCCGATATCTCCCACGATCCGGCCTTTATTGAGACCTTTGGCCGGCCAGTGGCCGAATCCCTGGCGGTTTATCATCACCACCACAACCACAGCCACGACCTGCACGGCAACGTGGTGGGGTCCGGGCCCTCGCGCTCAGTCACCGGTCATGACGAAAGCCATGCAGAGCGCCAAGAGGGGTGTCAGCATGAGCATCATTGATGCGGTACTGGGTGATTTTTTCTGGCGCGCACTTATTGGCGGTTTCGGGGTGGCTCTGATCGCAGGGCCGCTGGGTTGCTTTGTAGTGTGGCGCCGCATGGCCTATTTCGGCGACACCCTGGCTCACTCGGCACTGCTGGGTATAGCTCTCAGCTTTCTGATCAGTGTTCCCCTGAATCTCGGGGTTATCATTACCAGCGTTGTCCTGGCCATTGCCCTGATGCTGTTTTCCCGCAATAAAACCCTTGCTACAGACACCCTGCTGGGCATTCTTGCCCACAGTGCACTGGCCATAGGTCTGGTGACCCTGAGCTTTATGCCCCATGTACGGATTGATCTGACCGGCCTGCTGTTCGGCGACCTTCTGGCCATGAATCGCAACGACCTGCTCTGGATTTACGGCGGTGCGGTTATCATCCTTGCACTTTTAATCCTGCTTTGGCGTGGCTTGCTCATGAGTACCATCCACGAAGAAATGGCAAGGGTGGAAGGGATCCCGGTTGAGCGCCTGCGCCTGCTGCTGATGCTGATGTTTGCGCTGGTGATCGCCGTTGCCATGAAAATGGTAGGCGTTCTGCTGATTACGGCGTTGCTGATCATTCCTGCCGCCACCGCCCGCAGGCTGGCCCGTACTCCGGAGCATATGGCGGCACTGGCTGTGGTGTTCGGGTTTGTTGCCGTGGGCGGTGGCCTGAGCATGTCGTGGTATCTGGATACGCCGGCCGGCCCCTCTGTTGTGGTAACGGCTTTTGCCACTTTCCTGGTGGTCTATGCCAGTGCTGGCCGGCTAGTGTTCAGGATCTGAATGGCGCTTGCGGAACTCCCGGTAGGCGCCATACACCTCCCATGGACTTTCAAAATGCGGGTAATGCCCGACATTTCTGAGCTGCACGACATCCGCCTCCGGAATCAGCTCCTGATATCGCTGCGCCATGGCGGCACCGGAAACAGGGTCCGCGGTACCAGAAATCAGGCGCATGGGTTGCCTGGCATTCTGCAACGCCGAGACCCAGCGATGGCGGTGGCACCGGCGTTCTTCCATAAACTGGATCAGATGATGCAGGATCCCGCGGCCGTTGTTATAGGTTAACAGGTGCCAGAAGTCGTCCAAATCCTGCTGGTCGGGGAGGTTTTTACTGCCGAACAGCTTGAGAAAGCTGCGTTCGAAACTTCGCCGGGTAAGCGCCCGGCTAAGCAGCCCGCCCATGGGGCTGCGCAGCAGCTTCTGGATCATCAGGGGGTTATGCACTTCCGGGAACAGGGCTCCGTTGAGAAAGCAGACACTGGCAATCTGAAAGGGCAGTACTCCCTCCTGCTCGCGGGCCAACAGCTCCTGCGCAACACTGCAACCATAATCATGGGCCAGCAGATGCACCGCTTCCAGCCCCAGCCCTTCCAGCAGACCCTCAACCAGATCCGCCTGGTCTGCAATGCTGTAGGCATGCTCACGCGGCTTGTCAGAGAATCCGAAACCCAGCAAATCCGCAACCAGGAGTTTGTTGTTCTGCACCAGCATGGGCCAGATCCGGTTCCAGTCCCAGCTTGCGGTAGGGAACCCGTGTATCAGCACCAGCGGCTCACCCTGCCCTCCCATGCGGCTGAATATGGCATGGCCTTCATAGAAGAACCATTTACCGCCCTGCTGCCATTCCTCGAGGCTGATCGATTCGCGGCGCGCAGCGCTTTCGTCCCTGATACCCGGAACCTGCTGTTCCATGCGCTGTCTCCCATAAATCCTTCTTTCACCTGCGACTGTAGAATAAACCCCTCTGTGCTGCCACAGTCGTGCAGATTTACTGCGAAAACTGCCAACCATGACTGGTCTTTTCGGGAAGCGCCATCGTAAAGCGTAGAGATACCGGCCAATTTCACTTAAGCTTTGGCCCTTGCACCCTACCTCCGCATTACCAAGAGAACCGGAAAAGACTATGAGCAAACTTCTTGAAGACCTCGCGGGGCACTACCGCGCCATCATCGACGGGCTGGGTGAAGACACCAACCGTGAAGGTCTGCAGGATACCCCCATGCGCGCTGCCAAGGCCATGCAGTTCCTCACCCGCGGTTACCAGCAGAATCTCGGTGATCTTGTGAACAACGCAGTGTTCGAGTCCGCAATGGATGAGATGGTCGTGGTTCAGGATATTGAACTCTACAGCATGTGTGAGCATCATATTCTGCCCTTTATCGGCAAGTGTCACATTGCCTATATCCCCCAGGGCCGGGTTCTGGGTCTGTCCAAGTTTGCGCGCATTGTCGATATGTACGCCCGCAGACTGCAGATCCAGGAAAACCTGACGCGCCAGATTGCCGAAGCCGTGGAAAGCGTGACCGACGCCAAGGGGGTGGCGGTGGTGATTGAAGCCCGGCACATGTGCATGATGATGCGTGGCGTGGAGAAACAGAACTCGATAATGAAAACGTCGGTGATGCTGGGCCAGTTCCGTAAATCCCAGGCCACGCGCACCGAATTTCTGCAACTGGTTGGAAACAGGGGTTGAGGCCGGAGCTTATGGCGACACCAACTCCTGCCCCTGTGGCGGTAATCACCGGCGGTGCACGCCGCCTGGGCTACCACATCAGCCAGGCGCTGCTGGAGCGGGGATACCGGTTGTTCGTGCTGTACCGCAGCACAACACCGGAGCTGGAACAACTTGAATCCCGGGGCGTAGTCAGTATTCATGTGGATCTGGCCGAGCCCGGCAATGTGCAAGGGGCACTGGAGCGGATTCGGAGCCAGGCCCCGCATATCCACGTTCTGGTGAATAATGCTTCTGAATTCTATCCCGACATGGCCGACACCCTCGATCTGGCGACCCAGACCAACCGGCTGTTCCAGATCAACAGTACCGCTCCGATGATGTTGATGCATGGCCTGCAGGCGCAACTTGTAACCGCCGCAAAAGCCCAGGGCACGCCTTCCCTGATTGTCAATATTACCGACATCTTCAGCGAGCGCCCCAACCCCCGGTTTGCCGCTTACTGCGCCTCCAAGGCTGCGCTTTCGAGCCTGACCCTGAGCTATGCGGGCAAGCTGGCACCGAATGTCAGGGTGAATGCCATTATGCCGGGCCCGATCGGTTTTCTGCCCAGCCACACAGACGATCAGAAGAAGCAGGTTCTGTCAGAGACCCTGTTGCCCCGGGAAGGTGGATTCCACAGCGTGGTGATTCAACTGCTGGCCCTGATCGACAATGATTTCATCACCGGCGCCCAGATTCCGGTGGATGGTGGCCGGCGCCTTGCCCAGGGAATGTCCATGCAGATCAATGGTGACGCGGGCTGAGAGATCGCTGTCACCCTCGAACAACGCCCTGAAATAGGGTTCGCTGAATGTCTGGTCAGCAAATCGCCCATCTGCACTACAGGCCAGAATATCCACATCCATGGGTCGGTCTTTCTCGGCGCTCAAAGGATCAGACCTGTCCCGCCCCAGGGATTCCTCCAGCCGGTTAAGCTGTGATTTCAGCTGATCAGGGTCCAGCTCCGAGGTGAACGCCACCAACGTATTCAAAAACAGATTGGGCGTCTCGATGCCACTTGGTTGCGTGCGAAGCACGGGAGACAGCCACAGGGTACCGAAACGGTTCAGAAGCTCCGCCAGCGCCAGCGCTACGTTTTTCTCAGGCTCAATGTTGCTTCCCAGACCGCACAGATACCACATAGCACATCATCTCAGTAATTTTCGTATGTAAGCACCCACTAATACGGTGACAAACAATGCTCCGATCATGGATTCGAACGGTACCAGTACTGCCATCATCAATCCCCTTCTCTCTACCCAGTGATCAAAAGTCTGAGCGATCCGGTTTGATGGCCTGACCGGGTGCACGTATATTCAGTTGAACGGAGGCGCAGACCTGCACGGTTGCCAGGCGCCTATTAGCTGACCACTCTGAAAAAAGTAAGGGTACCATGACAACTCAAGATCCCAAGCGTATTCACCAAATCCTCAGTACCGTTCGCACCATTGCTCTGGTGGGCGCCAGTGAGAAAACCCACCGGCCTTCCCATGAAGTCATGGAGTTCATGCAGAAGCAGGGTTACCGGATGATTCCGGTCAATCCCCGGCTGGCAGGCCAGAAAGTGCTGGGCGAGACGGTCTATCCCGACATTGCCTCTTTGCCGGAACCGGTCGACATGGTGGAGCTGTTTCTGGCGCCGGAGCGCACAGACGCGGTGATTGATCAGGCTATTGAATTGAAGGTGCCTGTGATCTGGCTGCAGATTGGCGTCATCAATGAGGCTGGCGCCGCCAGAGCAGAAGCGGCCGGGCTGACGGTTGTCATGGACCTCTGCCCCAAGCAGGAAATCCCGCGGCTGGGCATTGCGCCGGTCAGTCCGTGAATCCGGGACACTACGAACAGGAATTTGTGGTGCATGCTGACGCTGCCTCCGGCGGCGGAGCTGGCAGAAGCGCTGCTATTAAACAAAGAGCAACGGCTGATTCGGATTTGTAATCAGCCTCTGCGGTCCCCACCATAGTGGTGGCAGTCATTGGATTTTTCAGGTGAAATTTTATGGCCACGGGTTATCTGACACCGGAACAGGACAGCAGGCTCCGCCGCTGGGAGCGCTGGAACCGGAATTATTTCATTTTTGCGTTCGTGGCTCTGGTGATTGTGCTGGTGTTCAGCAGCCAGCTTGGGCTTTCCAGTGGCGAGAGCTGGGGGCCTTTGGGTTTTCTGATTGCTGCTTTGATCACTCCGATCATTATTCTGCAGTTGCGTCTGGCCTGCCCGGCGTGTGGCCACAAGATTGGCTGGCAGGCGAAATTGATGGCGCCTGATCAGTGCAAAAACTGCGGTACCTTCCTTCGGGCGAAAGACCCCTCTTCCTGAAAACCTTTGACCTGTGAGTAGGTCACAGGTTTTATTGTAGTAACGGTTTAAAAGCCCTGGGCGATCCGGCTTGGGCCATATCCGCTTTGGTGTGGGTGACCCTTCCGAAAACCGCTGTGAATACGTCCCTGTACGCTTGCTCTCCGCCATCCCTGGCTCCGAGCATTTTCGGAAGGGTCACCCACACCAAAGCTCGTTCGAACATGGCGGGTACTGCCGACTATGAAAGTTAAAGAACTTGCTACATCTGCCGGAGTGAGTCCGGATACCGTGCGTTTTTACACCCGAGAGGGGCTGCTGAAACCGTCCCGGAACCCGGATAACAACTATCAGCAGTTTGACGCTGAGGATCTTCGGCGTCTGCGTTTTGCGCGTAAGGCGCGACAGCTGGGGTTTTCATTGATCGAGGTCCGGCAGATTCTGGATCAGGCGGATGAGCATCACTCGCCCTGCCCGATGGTTCGGGATGTTTTCGAGCAGCGGCTGGCCGAAGTGGAGCGGGAGATTGAGGAGTTGCAGCAGTTGCGCAAGCGGATGAAAACTGCTCTGGCCGCCTGGCAGGACATGCCGGACGGTACGCCGGATGGGCATACCATCTGCCGTTTGATTGAACATTGGGATGACAACCCTCCCGCAAAGCAGGTTGAGGAGTAGATCATTATGAGTGAAGCACCTGTGTTACATACCACGCTGAGCATTTCCGGTGCCACCTGTCAGGGCTGCGCCAGGAAGATACGCAATGCCCTGGAGCCGCTGACCGGTGACGCGGATCTGGTAGAGGTGAATCTGGAGGATCAGACGGTAGCCCTGCCGGGAGGTGTTGATGTCACGGAAGCGGCGCGGATTGTGACCGAAACCGGTTACCCGGCGGAACCGGTGGCGGAGGCCGGAGCTGAGAAGCCAGCCAGCTGCTGTTCTTCCAGATCCGGTGAGGTAGACGCTAACGCCGGTGCTGCATCGGGCAAGGCGACGAACGATACTGAAGACACCGGGGTCGCAGAGAGCAAACCAGAAGAATCGACAGCGCCACCCGCACACGGTGATGAGCAGGTGCAACTGGCCGTAACCGGTGCCACCTGTGCGTCCTGTGTGAATACCATTGAGAAGGCACTGAAATCGGTGCCTGGTGTTACCCATGCCCATATGAACCTGGCGGACAATACCGCCACGGCAACCGGGGCAGTTGACCCCCAGGCCCTGGTCAGGGCGGTGGAGAGTTCCGGTTACGGCGCCAGTGTGATTGAGGATGCAGACGCCGCCGATGAACAGAAGCAGGCAGAGGACAAGAAACAGTACAGGACCCTGTTGGTGAAAATGGCCATCAGTCTGGGCCTGGGCCTGGGCATGATGGTCTGGGGTATGGGCTTTGGCTCCATGACAGTCACCGACGCGAACCAGAGCACCTGGCTTGTTCTCGGCCTGATCACGCTGGCGGTTATGGCCGGCACCGGTGGGCATTTCTTCACTGGCGCCTGGAAGGCTTTCCGGCACCACAATGCCAATATGGATACGCTGATTGCCCTGGGCACGGGTACCGCCTGGCTGTATTCCATCACCGTGGTGAGTATTCCCGAGGCTTTACCGGAAATGGCCCGGCATGTGTATTTTGAAGCCTCGGCCATGATCATCGGCCTGATCAACCTTGGGCAGGCGCTGGAACTGCGGGCCAAGGGCAAGACGTCTGAGGCGGTTCGCCGGCTGCTGGATCTGAGAGCGAAAACCGCCCGGGTTATCCGGGACGGGCAGGAGCAGGACATCCCGGTAGAGGATGTACGCAAGGGCGATCACATCCGTGTTCGCCCCGGTGAAAACCTGCCTGTGGACGGTCGGGTTATTGAAGGCAGCACCCGCATTGACGAAAGCATGCTCACCGGTGAGCCCATGCCGGTGACGAAAACCGTGGATGACGAGGTGTCTGCCGGCACGCTGAACACCCATGGTGCCATTATTTATGAGGCCACCCGTGTGGGCAGTGAAACCGCCCTGGCACAGATTATTCACCTGGTGAAGAAAGCCCAGGGTTCAAAACCCGCCATTGGGCGGCTGGCCGACAAGATATCATCGGTGTTCGTGCCCAGCGTCATGCTGATTGCCATAGCGTCCGCACTGGTCTGGTACAACGTGGGGCCGGAGCCTGCGGTTGTGCATATGATGGTTGCGGCGACGACCGTTCTGATCATTGCCTGCCCCTGCGCCCTGGGCCTGGCCACGCCTATGTCGGTGATGGTTGGCGTTGGCAAGGCGGCGGAATACGGCGCCCTGATTCGCCAGGGTGATGCCCTGCAAACGGCTGGCAAGCTGGACCTGGTGATTCTCGACAAAACCGGCACCATCACCGAAGGGCGCCCGGCGGTGACCAGCCTGCACGCGGTGAATGGCGATGAACAGCAGTTGCTGGCGCTGGCTGCAGGGTTGGAGCGGCACTCCGAGCACCCACTTGCAGAGGCTGTTACCAACGAAGCCGCGGAGCGCAACATACAGCCTCTCAGGGTCACAGACTTCGAAGCGCTGAATGGCAAAGGCGTGAAGGGCCAGTTTGAGGGCGAGCCGGTTCGGTTGGGTAACCGCCGCTGGCTGGAAGCCGAAGGGCTGTCGCTGAGCGATCTTTCCGATGTCGAGAGAGGCATTACCGAGCAGGCCGGCACACCGCTGTTTCTTGCCCGCGGCACTGAACTGCTGGGCGTTATGGGCGTTGCCGATGCCATCAAACCCGATTCGGAGGCGGCTATCCAGCGCCTGCATGATGCCGGCATCCGGGTGATGATGGTTACCGGCGATATTGACGCCACCGCCAAAGCCATCTCTGCAAAAACTGGCATCGATGACTACCGTGCAGAAGTGCTGCCAGAGGACAAAGCCGACGTGGTAAACGAGATGCGCGGCAAAGGCTATACCGTGGCCATGGTCGGTGATGGTATCAACGATGCGCCCGCGCTCGCCGCGGCGGATGTAGGCTTTGCCATAGGCACAGGCACCGATGTGGCCATCGAGAGCGCCGCCATCACACTGATGCGTGGCTCGCTGCACGGTGTACCGGACGCTATCGAGATCTCCCGCGCCACGGTAAAAAACATTCATCAGAACCTCTTTGGCGCCTTCATTTACAACACTCTGGGCATTCCCATCGCGGCGGGCCTGCTGTACCCGGTCTGGGGCATTCTGATGAGCCCGATTTTTGCCGGCGCTGCCATGTCACTGTCGTCGGTAACCGTGGTTACCAATGCCAACCGGCTGCGGCTGTTTAAAACCAGCCACAAACCGGCAGAAACCCAAAGCCAAAACACAAACAGGGAGCGGAACTGATGGAAACAATACTGGTCAATGCCGGTGGCCTTGCCCTGATGGCCGCCACGGTCTGGTGGTTCTGGCTTTCCTCATCGGACAACGATGCGCCTGTACAAGACCATAGCCATCACTGAACACGACACTGGAGAGAAAATCATGAAAAAACAGCTTCTCGGAACAGCCCTGGTTGCCACACTTGGTTTCAGCACACCTGTACTGGCAGCAGGCGCCGCACAAAGCATTCATGTTTACAAATCGCCCACATGCGGCTGCTGTACCGATTGGGTAGAGCACCTTGAAAGCAATGGCTTTGATGTGAAAACCACCGATACTCAAGACATGAATCGCGTCAAGTTCGAGGCCGGGCTTAGCCGCAATCTGGCCAGCTGTCACACGGCTTTCGTGGGCGACTATGTCATAGAAGGCCATGTGCCTGCCAGCGACATTCAGCAGCTGATTGCCGACGCGCCACAAGCCAGGGGCCTGGCCGTTCCCGGCATGCCCGCCGGCTCACCGGGTATGGAAATGGGTGACCGCAAAGACCATTATCAGGTGCTGATGTTCAACGAAAATGGCCAGACCAAGGTGTTCTCCGAACACAACTAGCCGAAGCCGACAGGCTCCGGCCTGAACAGCGCCGCCCCGCCGGGGCCGGAACAGTACCTGTGGCTTAAGAATACCGGTACTGTTCTGCAACAGATTCCCGTGGTTTTCTGGCATTCTTTTATACACACTTGCCAGCCAGTGCTCTATGATCGTTCCCGATCCCCCTGGAACGGAGATGGAATTTCTTGAGCCTTAAAACCCGGTTTCTCAGCCTCGCTGCCGGCCTGATCATTATCGCTGCCTGCGCCTCCTGGCTGGCCTACCGGGAGCTTTCAGCGGATCTGATTGAGCGCTGGGGGCGCCAGGTCGCCGAGATACAGGTGCGCTACGACAGCGCCCGCCTTCTGCAATCCCTCGAGCGCGAAATTGGCCTGGCCCGGCAAATGGCCGACTCCACCGCATTGATCAACTGGTCTGCCGCCCCGGACAACAAAGCACTCAAAGACAACGCCATCCGGGAAATGGAAAGCTTCCGCGCCAATTTTCGCGATAAAAGCTATTTTGTCGCCCTGCGGGCGAGCGGGCGGTATTACTACAACAATGCCGATAACGAGTTTGCCGGCGAGCAGTTTCGCTACGTTCTGGACCCGGAAAAGCCCGATGACGCCTGGTTTTACCAGCTGATCGAGGAGGGTCGGGATTTTCACCTGAACGTGAATCCTGATACCGAACTGGGCGTTACCAAGCTCTGGATTGATGTGCTGATGCGCGACCCGGCCGGCGAGATTGTCGGCATGGTGGGCACAGGGCTGAACCTGGATACCTTTCTGCAGGATATTGTGGATATCAACCAGAACGGCATCACCACACTGTTTGTGGATTACGGCGGCGCGATACAACTGTACCGGGATCGCAACTACATAGATTTTGCCAGCGTCATCAAGCCCGAGGGCCAGAAAAACACCGTCGATCTGTTGTTCGAGAATCCCGAAGACAAGCAGAAAATACTGGGCATGCTGCAACTGCTGAAGAAAAACGCCGGGCAGCCAGGCCATGTGGAAAGCGGTTTTGTCACCGTAGAGGGTCGCGAACATCTCGCCGGGGTGGCTTTTCTGCCGGCCATCGGCTGGTTTGAAATCACCCTGCTGGACCTGAACACACTGTTACCCCAAAGCTATCTGTGGCCTCTGGTGGCGGTCTTTATCGCTAGCCTGCTGATCACCCTGATTGTGTTTCACCTCATTATCCAGTCGCGCATCGTCAAACCCATTATGGGGCTGGAAGAAGCGGTGGAAAAGGTTCGCAGCGGCAGCTTTGCACTGCCCCGGCTGGACAAGCCTGATAATGAGATTGGCCGGCTCGCCGATCATTTCGAAAAAATGACCGACAGCCTGCGACACTCCACGCAGGAACTGGAAAACAAGGTTGCCCAGCGCACCGACGAGCTGCACCGGCTGGCACGCATCGATCCGCTCACCGGCCTCAGAAACCGCCGCGGCCTGGACGAACTGCTGCTGGAAGAAATCGAGCGTGCGGCCCGTCAGGGCACGGGTTTCGGCGTTATCTGGCTGGACATTGACCATTTCAAATCCATCAATGACCAGCTTGGCCATCAGGCCGGCGACGAAATACTCTGTCGCGTGGCTCTGTGGCTAAAAGCCAGCGTTCGCCCTTACGACCACCCAGGGCGCTGGGGCGGCGATGAGTTTGTAATACTGCTCTCACCCTGCAGCCCGACCACGCTTGAACAGATCGCCACCCGCATGCGGGAGACCGTGGAGCAGGAGAGCCGCAAAACAGGCACCCCCGTAACAATCAGCATAGGTGGCTATTTCTCGGAGCCCGGAGACGACAGCGACACCATTTTACGGAACGCCGATCAGGCGCTGTACCGCGCCAAGAGTCAGGGTCGCAACCGTGTTTGCATCAATGGCCCCGAAGCGATCGAAACGAACCGGGTGTAACAGGTCTGACTCATACCGCCATAACCGTTATACTCCGCCCCATCATTCATTTTTTTCAGCCAGGTTAATCCATGCTCAATGCCGACGCTCTCAACCAGTTGCGCCAGCTAAAGTCTGACTTAGAGGAAAGCAAAGTTGTTTTCCCCGGGACGGTTAAAGCCACCAACGGCCGCTTCGGATTCGTCGCACTGGATGAAGGGCGGGATCTGTTCCTGCCACCGGAAGAAATGCAGAAAGTGCTCCCGGGTGACAGAGTGAACGTCACCGAGCAGGAAGTGGAAAAGGGCAAAACCCAGGGTGTCGTCGACGAGCTTCTTGAAACCCGGCTGAGCACCTTTGTCGGGCACTATCTGGTGAAAGGCAAGGGGCACTTTGTGGTGCCGGAAACGCCGGGCATCAACCGCTGGATTTTCATTCCGCCGAAAGAGCGCATGAATGCGCAACCGGATGATTACCTGTATTGCTGCATGCACAGGCACCCGATCAAAGACGGCAAGGGCCAGGCAAAGGTTCTGCGGGTTATCGGCAAAGCCGGCGATCCGGGAATTGAACGCGCCCTGACGCTGGCGATGTTTGATCTGGCAGACACCTGGCCGGCACCCGTTGTGGAACAGGCGGACAGCCTGGACGAGTCAGCCATTGAAGCCCTCGAAGCCGGTCGGGAAGACCGCACCGACCGTGCCTATGTCACCATCGACAGCCCTGCCACCCAGGACATGGACGATGCCCTGCTGGCCGAGCCCAATGCCACCGGCTGGGTGTTATCCATTGCCATTGCCGACCCGTCTGCTGTGATTGGCCCTGAGAGTGCCGCTGAGCTGGAAGCCTTCAGGCGCGCAACCGCCATTTACTTCCCGGGCGAGCCTCTGCCCATGCTGCCCGACACCATCAGCACGCGCCTGTGCTCGCTGATGCCCGATGTGAAGCGGCTCGCCCTGGTCTGCGATCTGCAGGTGAATAACGACGGCAGCCTGGGCGATTACAGCTTCCATGAGGCGGTCATCCGTTCCCGGGGCAAGCTCAGTTACGATCTGGTCTCTAACCTGATTGAAGGGCGGGAAGACGAAGACATCAAGGCCCTGCCGGAATCCGTATGCAACAGCCTGGATCAGCTCCACCAGGCGGCAACGGCCCTGCGAAAATGGCGCAGTGAACACGCGCTGCTGAGCGGTGACCGGCCCGAATTCCGCCTGCGACTGGATGAAAACAGGCGCATTCGCAGCATCGAGCCTTCGGTACAGAACGAGGCACACCGCCTGGTGGAGGAGTGCATGATTGCGGCTAACCGCTGCGCTGCGGATTTTCTGGCCCGGCAGCCGTCCGGCCTGTTTATCCAGCATCCCGGGCTCCGGGACGACCGCGCCGACAACATTCGGGCGCTGATTGAAGGCTATGCGCCGCACCTGGCGGATATTGATGCAGCCAGCCCGGAAGGGTTCAAGGCGCTGATGAAGCAAACATCGGAACTGCAGGCGGAAGTACCGGTGAAAGCCATCCTCTCCCGCCAGCTGGCCCGGGCGGAACTGGCATTTACCGCTGCGCCGCACCAGGGCATGGGACTCAACGCCTACACCACGTTTACCTCACCCCTGCGCAAATACTCGGACCTGTACGTTCACCGGGTGATCAAGGCTGCGCTCTGGGATACCCCCATGAAGGCACTGGGCAACGATGAACTGCTGATGCTGCAAAACACCCAGTTCAAAGCCCGGCAGGCGGCCAACAGTCTGGAAACCTGGCTCAAAAGCGAGTTTGCCAAATCCCTGGGTGAAGAACCCATGGACGGCGTGATCAGCCGCACCATACCCGCTGGTTTCTTCGTGCGCCTGGAAGCCAACGGGCTGGAAGGCTTTGTCAGCTGCAAGGATCTCAACGGCAAGTACAGCTTTGACCCGATTACCCTGCGCCTGATTCACAATAAGAATGGCCGTATCTTCCAGCTCGAACAGGCGGTTAAAGTGCGCTTTGCCGGGGTGGAAGAAGAGCGGCGGCAGATCAACTTCAAGCTGGTTGCAGCTGAGGAAGTGGTAAAGGCAAAGGAGAATGCAGAAGGGAACGCCAAGGCAAGCGACGACAGCAAACGCTGACGCCGCCCCTAAATTTACTCTGGGCGGAGCATTTTCTCCAGACGGGCATCCTTGGCCCGCCACTGCTCCGCCAGCCAGTTCTTCACGTTGCGCCGGTGTTCGGCATCGGTTGCGTAATCCCGCCCTTTCAGATGCTCGGGTATGGTCACGGTGTGGATTTCCATTTTCACCTCACTGACCCGGCCGCAAATGAAGTCCCAGAATGAAGGCGCACCGCCCGGATAGGCAATGGTTACGTCAACCAGGGTCTGTATCGAATCACCCATGGCGTCCAGTACGAATGCGGCGCCGCCCGCTTTTGGCGTAAGCAAATGGGTATAAGGCGATTTCTGCTTGTCGTGCTTGGCCCGGGTAAACCGCGTGCCTTCCACAAAATTCATCACGCTCACCGGCGTATAACGAAACTTCTCGCAGGCGCGGCGGGTGGCTTTCAGGTCTTCCCCCCGCTTCTCCGGGTGCCGGACCAGATACTCCCGGCTGTAACGCTTCATGAAGGGGAAATCCAGGCCCCACCAGGCAAGCCCGATAACCGGTACCCAGATAAGCTGCTGCTTCAAAAAGAACTTCAGGAAAGGTGCGCGGCGATTGAACACCCGCTGCATGGCAAAAATATCCACCCAGCTCTGGTGGTTACTGAGCACCAGATACCAACTCTCCCGGCGCAGGTTTTCTGCACCGGTGACATGCCATTTTGTGTTGTGGGTCAGCTTCATCCAGCCGGTGTTGCACGCCACCCAGGATTCCGATATCCAGATAATGATCCGGGTGCACAGAACCCGGAAACCCTTGTGGGGGATAATGAGTTTCAGCAGCGCCGGAATATAGAGCAACAGACACCAGAACAGTGTGTTGATTGCCAGCAAGATGGAATTGAGAATGCCGATAACGGGGGCCGGTAGAAAGCTGAGCATAGGGTTCCTGTTGTGATTATTGAGCCAGTGGGGAGCAATCATACCAATCGCCGTCAACTATGGGCAGTGGCTGATTGTGACCGGATTGCCAACCGAAAGTGACAGCTCTGCCATGGCGCAGACCGGCGTTACAGGATAGCCTCACTTTATTTACCCATGGACGTTTTCAATGCCCGATCTTATCAAAGCCGCCACCGAAAAAGCCGCCGGGCTGGCGCGGCAGACTACCCTGTATGCCGGCAATGCCTTTGACCGTGTATTCCGCGCCGCCAGTCTGGTGCAGGCAGGGCAAACGCCTTTTGAAACCCTGCATACCGATGGCCTGGTCAGCCTGCGTTATTACCCGCCACTGCAGGAAGATTTTATCGAACTGGATGGCATTACCATTCCGGTTGAGCGCCACAGCCATAAAACCCCGGTGGTGATTGTGCCGCCGCTGGCGGTAAACATGCTCATTTACGATCTTTTCCCCCAGCGCAGCCTGGTACGGTTTCTGCGCGCCAAGGGCTTTGAGGTGTACCTCATTGACTGGGGTACGCCAACCCGGGCCCACAGCCACTACAACCTGCACACCTACGTGGCCGAGCTCCTGCCCGCCTCGCTGAACCGGGTACGCGAACACAGTGGCCAGCAGGAACTGTCGCTGCACGGCTGGAGCATGGGTGGCATGTTCACCCTGTTCTATTCGGCCCTGAGCAAAGACCAGCATGTGCGTAATGCCATCGTACTGGGCGCACCTATCGACAGTCATGCCTCCGGCATTCTCGGCCTGTTGAATCAGCGCCTGGCGGACGTTGCCGACTCCATTCGCAAGCGCACCGGATTTCGCATACACGACCTTCGGCCCCACTGGTTTCACAGCCCGGGCTGGGCCAACACCATTGGCTTCAAGCTCACCAACCCGGTCGGCAGCATTATGGGTTACTGGGAACTGATTATCCGGCTGGGAGACCGGGAGTTTGTGACCAGCCATGCCACCACATCCGCCTTTCTTGACCGCATGGTGGCCTATCCCGGCGGTGTCGTTCAGGACACAGTGGTTCGCATCTGGATCGATAACCAGTTGTCCCGGGGCACCGTGCAGATTGGTGACGATGAGGCACAACTGGCCAACGTAAACGCCAACCTGTTTGCGGTCGCCGGCAGCGAGGACACCATGGTCACGCCTGCGGCAGCAAAACGGCTGATGGACCACGTCAGCTCGCCGGACAAGACTTTTCGCGTTACCCGGGGCGGTCACATGGGCATTCTGGCCGGCAGCAAGGCACCCAGGGAAAGCTGGCTGGAGATTGCGGAGTGGCTGGCTCAGCGATCGGATTAATCGTGCTCCCGGTACCGGGAATGGCGGTTGTGGATTACACTGCTATCCATGAACCTTATTGATACATTCAATCTTGATATCCGCGCGCTCCAAACCTTTGTTGCCGTTCTGGACGAAGGCAGTGTTTCCCGCGCAGCGGTCAAACTGGGAGTCAGCCAGTCGGCAGTCAGCCACACTCTGGACCGCCTGCGTAACGCCCTGGGCGACCCCCTGTTCGTCAAATCCGGGCGTGGTATCGCACCCACGCGCTATGCTGTGCAGGCAGGCCCTCACGTTCGCCAGATTCTCGACGACATGCACTCCCTGGCCTCCGGCCCCCCCTTCACACCGGAAACCACCGAGTTCACCTTCACCGTTGCCGCCAACGACTACGAGCGGGATCTGCTCCTGCCTCCGTTAATGCAGCGCCTGCGACAACAGGCACCGGGCATCATGCTGCAGGTAATTGCATCCGGCATACCCAGTGCTGACATGCTGCGCAAGGACATCTGCGACCTGATCATCTCGCCCCACGCCCCGGAAGCCACCGACATCATGCAAAGAGGCCTGATGGACGACCGCATGGTGGTGTTCTACGACCCGCAAAAACGCGAAGCGCCAGAGAGCGTGACCGATTACCTGAAGGCCGATCACATTGCCCTGGTCTTCGGCAGTGGCGAGAAGCCCGCCCTCGAAGCCAGTCTTTCTGCCCGCGGACTGACCCGCCGCAACCTTGTCACAGTTTCCAATTTCTCCGGCCTGCCGGAATTTCTTCGGGGCAGCGACATGCTGGCAACCGCGCCTGAGCTGATGAGCAAACACTTACTCCGGGATTTTGCATGGGCACCCTTACCCTTCAGCTACAAGCCATTTACCCTGCTGATGGTCTGGCACCGCCGTAACCAGAACGACGCGGCCCACCGTTGGTTACGAAACCAGGTAAACGCTGTCGCCGCCACCATGAATGGCCTGAACGGGTAACCTATCAATTTTGCTCATATATCCTATGAGCAGCACCCCTGTTATTTTTTAGCAAGGTACCTCCTAGAATCCACACCTGCCTCCCTCAATGTTTGTATGGACGATAAATGCTTGCACTAACCAGTATATGGACAACCATACTGCTCGCCGCCGCCGTCGCGCTGGGGCCGCTGGCCACCGATATGTATTTGCCGGCACTGCCGCAAATCGGCAGCGATTTCGGCACTGGCACCAGCCAGGTTCAGCTTACCCTGAGCCTGTACATGTTGGGCTTTGCCATAGCACAGCTGGTGTGTGGCCCCCTGGCTGACCGTTTTGGCCGCAAACCCATCATGATTGGCGGCTTTGTCCTCTTTGCCATTGCCAGCGTTGGCTGTGCCCTTGCCAGCAACATCGAGACCCTGATTCTGTGCCGCTTTTTGCAGGCGCTGGGTGGTTCCGCCGGGCCGGTGCTGGGTCGGGCGTCCATCCGGGATATCTATACCCCCCGCGAAGCCGCAAAAATCATGGCACTGCTTGCCAGCATCATGGCGCTGGCGCCCGCAATTGCACCGACACTCGGCGGTTTAATGGTGGCCGGCCTGGGCTGGCACTCCATCTTCCTCGCACTGGGCGGCTACGCCCTGATCATGGCCGTGGTGGTCGCCTTTGGCATCCCCGAGCCCATGCGACCAGAGTATCGCCAACCTCTCAGACTCTGCAGCCTGTTGCGGAACTATCGCGCCATAGGCACCGATATCAGTTTCCTTGGCTACACCCTGACCAACGCCCTGATATTCTCCGGCCTGTTTGCGTTTCTTTCCGGCTCATCATTCGTGCTGATCGATTTCCTCAACATACCACCGCAGCAGTTCGGCCTGTATTTCGCCGGAAGCGTGGTCGGTTATATCATCGGCAATGTTGCAGCAATCCGACTTGGCAGCCGGCTGTTGCCGGACCAGATTCTCGTGCGCGGCCTGCTGATTGCCGTGGCTGCCGGCAGCCTGATGGCGGCCCTAGCGCTGGCAGAGGTCTTCAGTGTGTGGGCCGTCATACTGCCCCAGGCCTTGTTTATGGCGGGCACCGGCATGGTTATGCCGCAAACCATGGCAGGCGCCATGGCCAACTTCCCGCGCATGGCGGGATCAGCGTCAGCGCTCTTTGGTTTTGCCCAGATGGCCATTGCTGCGGGCGCCGGCATGCTGGTGGGTCATCTGCACAACGGCACCTCGCTGGTAATGGCGGCCATCATCGCCGTTTGCGCTGTTGCGGCCCTGGCCAGCTACCTGCTGCTGGTCCAGCGCCACCCTGCTCCCGGCTTCGAACCCCAGGTGGCATCCAGTCGATAATCTCCCTGAAATTGCCTGAAGGGATGCAAACTCATCCAAAATGAACTAAACAGAGTAAGCTGTTTCTGAACCTATACGGACAGCGTCTGACAGCATCCGTAACATCAAAGGAGTAATTCATGAGCACAGTCACTCTCGACGGCAACCCCATTGAACTGAGCGGCAAGTTTCCCCAGAACGGCGAAACCGCGCAGCCTTTCACCCTCACCAACAGCGCGCTGGAAGAGGTAAAGCTCGATAACTGGGCCGGCAAGCGCAAAATCCTTAACATCATCCCCAGCATCGACACCGGTGTATGCGCAGCTTCTACGCGCAAATTCAACGAAAAAGCCGGCTCCCTGGAGAACACCGTGGTGCTTGTTGTGTCCGCCGACCTGCCCTTCGCGGCATCCCGTTTCTGCGGCGCGGAAGGCCTGAAAAACGTCATTACGCTTTCCACCTTCCGGAACTACAGCTTCCAGCAGGATTACGGCGTAGCCATTCAGGACGGCCCGCTGGCGGGACTCTGCGCCCGCGCCGTGGTGGTGCTGGATGAAAACAACAAGGTTATCCACAGCCAACTGGTCAGCGAAATCCACGATGAGCCCGACTACGACGCGGCGCTGACGGTTCTTTAACCTCAATACTCCGCCGGGCTGATTCATGCCTGGGCGAACGAGGTTAGAGAGCTTGAGGTTATATCCCAGGACGGGGCCTACCGGGCGGGGGCACCTTCGCAGACTGTGCATTGCCAGGGATGGCAATGCCAAGCCCCCATGGACGGGTTCACGGCGTGTCTGCGAAGGTGCCCCCGCCCGGTAGGCTAACTCCAAAATCCAAAAACAAACCTGCTAAACTCCACCACCCAAACCCCAACCAAGGCAATACACCGACGCCGTGAGCAACACCACCCAAACCGCCAGCCTCCCGCGCCAGCTCTTCAACATGACCTGGCCCATGCTGTTTGGCGCGCTCTCACTGATGACATTCCAGCTCGCCGACAGCGCCTTCATCGGCCAGCTGGGCCGGGATCCGCTGGCAGCACTGGGTTTCACACTGCCCATGCAACAGCTCATCATAGGACTGCAGGTAGGCCTGGGTATTGCCACCACCGCCATCATTTCGCGGACACTGGGGCTGGGTGACGAACTCCGGGCGTTCCGGCTGGGTGGACTGGTCATCACCGTGGGCGGCACACTGGTATTTGTACTCTGTGTCGGCCTGTGGCTCCTGCAAAGCCCGATCATGACCGCGCTGGGCGCGGACGACACCCTGCTCCCGCTGGTGCGCAGCTACTGGGTACCCTGGCTGATCTCCGCCTGGATCGGCGCTGCCCTCTACTTCGGTTACAGCATCTGCCGCTCCCATGGCGACACCAAACTACCCGGCTACATGATGGTAGCCACCAGCCTTTCCAACATTGCCCTGGACCCCTTGTATATCTTTGTTTTTGATTGGGGGCTGCCCGGCGCCGCCTGGGCCACCGTAACCTCCTTCGGAATCGGCTGCCTGTTTATTTACCCGAAACTGCTCAGGCGTGGCTGGGCCCGCTTCGATCTTCGTGAACTCGCCCTGGGACGCGCCCTCAAACAACTCAACAGCATTATGGCGCCTGCCATGGTCAGCCAGCTTATGCCGCCCGTTTCCGCCATGCTGGCAACCGCCATGGTTGCCGGCTTTGGCTCGGCCGCCGTTGCCGCCTGGGGCCTGGGTACACGCCTGGAGTTTTTCTCCATTGTGGTGGTGCTCGCACTCACCATGTCCATGCCACCAATGATCGGCCGCATGCTGGGCGCCGGCGACATAGAACAGATCCGCAAGCTGGTGCGGATAGCAGTGCGTTTTGTGGTGGGCTGGCAACTGGCCATTGGCCTGCTCTGGCTGATTGCCTCCGGCCTTGTCTCCGATCTGTTCACCAGTGATCAGCAGGTGCAGGACATTCTGGGGGCTTATCTTATACGGGTGCCGCTCAGCTACAGCGGCCTTGGGGTGTGCATGCTGATGGTGTCTGTGTGCAACGCCCTGGGCCTGGCCCTGCGGGCACTGCTGGTTTCCGCATTGCGGCTGTTCCTGTGTTTTCTGCCTCTGCTGTGGCTGGGCGGCCAGCTCAATGGCATCCATGGCCTGATGAGCGGCGCCCTGGTGGGCAACCTGCTCGCCGGCATCATGGCTTACAGTTTCTATCGCACCGGTATGAAGCAGCTCCGGCAAAAACCAATGACATCAGGCAAAGCGTGACCGGAAGCTTTCCGGCATTGGGATGACCTTCTTTTGGCGATAGTCAAAAAACACGAATCCGTACTTGGCCAGGGCAACAGGCTGGCCACTCTCAACCTTGGTTACCCGGAACACAAAATCGCCGCCGTATTTATTGAAATCCATCACCCCCACCTCAAAGCGCAGCATTTCGGGGAAGAAGGATTCCGACTGATACATGGTGGCCAGATCGGTAACAATAATGCCTTCACCACTGCCGTCGCCCTCCGGGGTGCCGTAATGGATCAGAAACTGGGCACGCGCTTCCGAGAGCATCGAAACCAACGCATCGTTACCCAGGTGATTGGCGCTGTTGATATCGGTGGTTCGAACCTGCATAAGGGTTTCAAAGCAGAACACATCATCGGGGAATGAAAGCTTGATTCGGGCCACGTCTGGTACCTGTCTGGCAAAGTGTCGGGTGCGGCAACGGATGATACTCTCTTGTGCGAAGGTGTTCATCCCAAGATCTTGTGACAGAAATCGGTTATCGTCAGTGAGGGTCTTTTGGCATTGTATTCGGCTTTGCGCGTCAGGTTTGGCCCACGCGCAGGATGTAGCGGTAAGCGGAGGTTACGGTTTTGAACAATAAAGGCTCTATGGACATTCGCCCGGCAGCCACTCTGGCACTGGTGCGGGATACCCCCAGTGGCATTGAGATACTGCTGTTACAGCGCACCTGGGATGCGGTATTTTTACCCGGCTATTATGTTTTCCCCGGCGGTGCGGTAGATCAGAAAGAATCCCGTGGCCGCTCCCATGCTGCGGGCCTGGCAGACACCGAAATCAGCCATACCATGAGCCTGAGCGAAGGCGGAGCGGACTACATGCTGGCAGCCATTCGCGAGTGCTTTGAAGAAGCCGGCGTACTGATTGCCGTTGATGCAGACAGGCGCCTTATCGGCGGCGACCACCCCGCCCACGACGACCGCAAGGCGGTATTCCGGGGAGAACTCTCCCTCGCCGGGCTGTGCCGGCGCCATCAACTCACCATTCCCCTGGACAGACTGGCGTACCTGAGCCACTGGATTACACCCCCCGGCCCCCCCCGGCGCTTTGATACCCGTTTTTTTGTGACCACAGCACCGGAGAACCAGTACGTAAGCCATGACGGAGAGGAAACCATAGATCATCTGTGGATCAGCCCGGCCCAGGCGCTGGAAGAACATCGTGCCGGTGAGCGCCTGATGACATTACCAACCGTGAGAACGCTGCGGGTTCTGCGGGACTTTGACAACGTTGAATCCCTGATGCGCTATGCCTGGGCCAACCCGCCCGAACCCTACCCGAGCGAGCCCTGGCCGGCCATCCGGCGTGGCAAGGCGGTGGTTCTGGAGCCAGATTCGCCGGCCTACGATGAAGCTGTGAAGCTGGATCCGGAGGGTGAAGGCCGCACCAAAGCCGAGATTATTCCCGGCGAGCCTGTTGAAGTTGCTGCGGGTGTGATCCGCCTTACGGCACCCAACCCCGGTGTGATGACCGGCCCGGGCACCAACACCTACATTCTGGGCAGCGAGCGCTTTACCGTGCTCGATCCGGGGCCTGACCATGCGGGGCACATTGAGCGTATTCTGGAGATAACGGGAGGAAAGATTGATTCGGTGGTGGTTACTCATACCCATCTGGATCATTCCCCGGGCACCCGCACGCTCAAGGATAAAACCGGGTGCCTGGTTTATGGCCGGGCTGCACCGGCCGGGGCCTCGCAGGACCAGAAGTTTGCCCCGGATGAACAGCCAGAGCATGGCGACCTGATCAAAACCGATGCGGGCATGCTCAAGGCACTGCACACCCCGGGGCACGCGTCCAACCACCTGTGTTTTCTGCTGCTGGATCAGGAGCTGCTGTTTTCTGGGGACCACATCATGCAGGGCTCAACCGTGGTGATAAATCCGCCCGACGGCGACATGAAAGCCTATCTGGAATCGCTCTATGACTTGCTGGCGGAGCCGATCCGGTTCATTGCCCCCGCCCACGGCTTTCTCATGGGCCAGCCGGAAACCATCATCGACTACCTGATCACCCACCGCCTGGCGCGGGAGCACAAGATTGCAAAGGCTCTCGACAAACTGTCGCCCGTGAGTCTGAAAGATCTCACCGGCAAGGCCTATGGCGATGTGCCAGCGGCCATTCACGGCGTCGCCGCCCGATCAGCACTGGCCCACCTGCTGAAACTGCAAGCCGATGGCCGGGCCCGGCAGAAAAACGGGCTTTGGCAGTCAACGCCGGCCACCTGAATCCCCGCGGCATTGTCACCGGCAGAGACCCGGCGCATCTGCCGGCTGCTATTTTTTGGCGATAATGTACACCGCGTGCACAATGCCGGGGATGTAGCCCAGAATGGTCAGCAGTATGTTGATCCAGAAATGCTTTCCGATACCAACCTGCAGAAAAACACCCAGCGGTGGTAACAGAATCGCAATAAGAATTCGCAAAAGATCCATATTGTTTGCTCCGTTTGTCGGATATAACGAAACTGACGCAAGCCACAACAGTACTATTCATGGCCGTTTTGTTTATGACGACATCATGAAAATGGCATTAAACCTGTGTTATCGCCATATTCATGGCCATTACCCGACCTTTATCCTTGGGCCCTTACTACTGACCCGCGAGGAATCATGCTGTTTTCCCGGTTGCAAACCCTGACCAACACCTGGTTTTTTCTGAGCCTGCTGCTTGTCCTGCCGACTCTTGCCATGGCCGAGTCATCTGTGGCCAAAACCGAAGCAACGCTCACCCGCGAGGTTATGCTGGCGGAGCTGGCAGAAGATGAAAGCGTTGAAGACGTGGAGCAGTCCAAACCTCTGCGAAAGGCTGACAGTGCGCAGACGCCCCTGGCCGGTTCCACGCCGGAAAAACCGGCGCCAGCGGCTGAGCCCGCGTCAAAGGCTCAGCCCAGGCTCATGCCGAAAAAGGTCGCGCCCAATATTGATCTGAAAGACATTGCGCCTGCCCCTGCGCCCGAGCACCAGACGCAATCAGCACCCGGTCCCCGGAACGAGAAACCGCAGCGCCCCGACAACCTGGTTCTGCTCGATAGCGAAGTCCTGCCCGGCACCTCGACCCGTCTGGGCTGGTCTTCCGGCATCCAGATTGCCGGCCTGTCTCAACCCACGCCGGTACTGGTGGTCAACGGGGCCAATGCCGGCCCGATGCTGTGCCTGACCAGCACCATTCACGGTGACGAACTTAACGGTATAGAGATAATCCGCCAGACCATGTACGACCTGGACCCGGCGAAGCTGAGCGGCAGTGTGGTCGGCATTCCCATAGTGAACCTGCCGGGTTTCGAGCAGGGCAGCCGTTACCTGCCGGACCGCCGCGACCTGAACCGGCACTTCCCGGGCAGCGCAAATGGCAGCCTGGCGGACCGGATCGCCCATTCACTTTTCGAAAACATAATCCTGCACTGCGACATGCTGGTGGATATTCACACCGGTTCTCTGAAGCGAACCAACCTGCCGCAGCTGCGTGCTGATATGAACAACCCCGAAGTGGCAGAACTTACCCGGGGCTTTGACCGCATGGCCGTGGTGCATAGCAGTGGATCGCCCGGGATGTTGCGCACCGCCGCCGTTAATGCCGGCATTCGGGCGGTAACCCTGGAAGCCGGTGAGTCCCACCGCATTCAGCAACACCAGATCAATGCCGGCGTAAACAGCCTGGTCAGCCTGATGGACAAGCAGGGCATGATTTCCCGCATGTTTGTCTGGGGCGACCCGGAGCCGGTGTATTACGATTCAGCCTGGGTGCGGGCAAACCACGGCGGCATCCTGTTCAGCAAAGTCAAACTGGGCGCAAAGGTTTCCAGGGGGCAGGTTCTCGGCTACGTCTCGGACCCGATCACCAACGCCCAGCACCCCATCCACTCCAGCAGCGACGGCCGGGTCATCGGTATGGCAGTGGATCAGGTCGTGATGGCCGGTTTTGCCGCTTATCACATAGGTACGGAGGCAAAAGTCCCAGGAGAATAGTATCCTATCGTTTTTGCGCGTTTGCGAATGATCGAAGGGAGCCGAAGTGTCTGCAGAAATCCGTCCAGCCAGGTCCGCTGCGCTTACCTACGCAGGCCTGGTTCTGACACCACTGTTCTGGGCTGGCAATGCCGTTGTAGCGCGGGGCACGGTTGACAGTATTCCGCCCCTCTCCATGGCGTTCTGGCGCTGGGTCATTGCACTCGCCATTTTGCTGCCTTTTGCCATGCCCGGTATTCTGCGAAACCTCCGTGTAATCCGTGAGCACCTTGGCTCCATGGTGGTGCTTGCCACCTTCAGCGTGGGCGCCTTCAACTCATTGCTGTACGTTGCGGCGGTGACCACCACAGCAACCAACATAGCGCTGATCAACGCCACCATTCCCATCTTCGTGTCCCTGCTGGCATGGATCATCCTCGGAGACCGCACCCGGCCCATTCAGGCACTGGGGATTGCCCTGGCGATTCTTGGCATTCTTGCGGTGGTGGCACGGGGGGATATATCGGTACTCACCGGCTTGCAGGCCCAGCCGGGAGATCTGATCATGGTGGCGGCCGTGTTCAGCTGGGGCCTGTTTTCCGTGTTATTGCGACGCCAGGCGGTGCCCTTGCCCGGGTTCACCTTCCTCAGTACCCAGATACTGCTGGGCACACTGGTTATCCTGCCGTTTTATCTGGCTGATCTGCTGTTTTTCTCGGGCGGCTTTGAGCTGACCCGGGAAACGGCAATGCCACTGGCTTATTTCGCAATCTTCCCGGGAATCCTGGCTTACGCGTGCTGGAACTATGCCGTACACAGTATAGGGCCGTCCCGCGCGGCTATTTTCATTTACCTGACACCGGTCTTTGCTGCAATTCTGGCCAGCATTTTTCTTGGGGAATCTCTGGGGCAGTTTCACATCATTGGCGGAATGTTGATCCTCGTCGGGCTGGTTCTGGCGACCCGGGCAGGCCGACCGATCCCGGAATACAGAAAATTATCCTGAGAAATCCATAAGGAGCCTTCCATGCTCAAGAAGTTCACCTTCACCTTGCACCATGACACGCACTGGTCCCCGCTGCTGGCATTGCTGCTAATGGTGGTTTTTTCGACAGCAAACGCCCAGAGCAGCGGTTCCACCCCTGTTGAAACTCCCAACGCCATTAAAAACACGGGCTCTGCCGGGGGCGCAACCACAAATGCTGCCGGTGCGTCCTCTGCAAACAGCTCGGGCCTTTGCGAGCGCCCGGAACAGTGGCTATACGCCGAGACTTACGAAAAAGGTGAGCTGACGTTCCACGGCAGCAAGGTATGGAAAGCCCTGAAGACAACCAAGGGAGATATGCCGGGGATGAACACGCCACCTTTCTGGGAGGCTGTTGATGATCATTGTTCAATGGCGGATCAGTAGCTCAGCGGTTACCCGGCAAAGCCGCTTCAATGCGCCGCAGCACCTCGGCCAGTACCGCCCTGGGGCAGCCGATGTTAAGCCGCATAAAGCCGCTGCCCTGTTCACCAAATGAGATGCCGGGGCTCAGACCCACACCGGCATCCTCTACGAAGAAACGTTTCAGGGCCGCATCATTCAGCCCGAGGCTGCGGCAATCGAGCCACATCAGGTAGGTACCATCCGGCGCCCGGGTCCGGATACCAGGCAAGCGGGTATTAACCGCTTCCACAACATAATCCCGGTTCGCCTGCAGATACGCCATCAGTTCGTCCAGCCAGGATGCACCATGACGGTATCCGGCTTCGAAGCCGACAACACTGAAGGGATTACACTGCGGCAGGTGCATGGAATCAAACACCGCCTTGATGGCATTGCGCTGTTCCCGGTCCGGAACCACAAGTGCAGACAGCCCGAGCCCCGGTATGTTGAAGCTTTTGCTCGGAGCAATAGCCGTGACCAGTGCATCATCGGGTCCGGCCAGTGTTGCCAGCACCCGGTGCCGGGGCTTGTCAGTGAAGGCAAGGTCGCAATGGATTTCGTCGGAGATAATGGTCAGGCCATGGCGGCGGGCGATATCCAGAATCGTTTTCAGTTCCTGTTCCGACCAGATACGCCCTACCGGATTATGAGGCGAACACAGTATCAGCAGCTTCGCGTCAGGGCGGGCGGCGCAGGCCTCCAGATGCTCAAAGTCCATCCGGTAGTGCCCGCTGGCATCGTCGCACACCAGCGGGTTCTCGATCACCACCCGGCCACTGAGGCGAACCGCCGTGAAGAACGGCGGATACACAGGCGGCTGCACAATCACCCCTTCCCCCGGCGCAGCATAGGCCATACACGCCGCGTGCAGGGATGGCACAACGCCCGGCGCCATCACAATCCAGTCACGCTGAATCTCCCAGCCATGGCGTTCAAGAAACCAGTCCGTCATGGACCGGAACAGGCTCTCCGGAAACAGCGTATAACCATAAGCGGGATGGGCTGCCCGCTCGGTCAGAGCCCGGGTGACCGCCTCCGGGGCGGCAAAATCCATATCCGCTATCCATACCGGGATGACGTCCTCACGACCGAAAACCGCCTTGCGGGCCTCAAACTTTACCGAACAGGTATTGTCACGGCTAAAATGCTGATCAAACGGGCTAGTCACAGGTGAACTCCACAACCGGTTGGCAACAGGGCAACTCCGGTTATTGTGAGTGGCTATGGCCACCACCGCAACCGGTCGGTCGCTTTCAGGGTACGGGCATTCTGCTTTGGTCGAACGGAATGCAATAATGCTTGCCGGATTACCCCGGTACTTGCGAACCTAACGGTTTGTCTGCGAAAAACCACCCGGCGCCTGTTGGAGTATTCAATGATTGCCCAGATCCTTGCCACGCTGTTACCGGTGTTTCTCATTGCCGGCTGTGGTGCCTTGTACGGCCGGTTTCGTACGCCGGATATCCGTGGTCTGAACGTCCTGAACATGGAACTGTTTGTCCCCATGCTGGTGTTTGCGGTGCTGGCCGACCAGCAGGCGCCGCTGCAGGATTACGCCAGGCTGGCACTGGCCGCGACCGTTGTTGTTCTGGGCTCGGGCCTTGTGCTGTACCCACTGGCACGGGTTCTGAGCCTGAACCTGAAAACCTTTCTGCCACCCATGATGTTCAATAACTCGGGCAACATGGGTCTTCCACTGCTGGTTCTGGCCTTCGGGGAAGCGGCGCTGCCCGCGGCTGTTGTGCTGTTTATTGTGGAAATGCTGCTGCACTTTTCCGTGGGGCTGTATATGCTGGATCCTCATACCTCCATCATGCAGCGCCTGAAGCTTCCCATAGTGTTTGCCAGTATTGCGGGCCTGGCCGTTAACCTTGGCGGCGTAACCCTGCCCGACTGGCTGCTGCAGACCCTCAACATGCTCGGGGAAGTCTGTATTCCGCTTATGCTGTTCGCGCTGGGGGTGAGAATGCTGGATATTGACTTCAGTGACTGGAAGCTGGGCATGCTTGGCGCCATTGCCTGCCCGGCCAGTGGTCTGCTGTTGGCCTGGCCGATGATTGCGTTGCTGGACCTGCCCGGGCTTCAAGTTGCCTCACTCTGGGTATTTGCGGCCCTGCCTCCGGCGGTGCTCAATTACATGGTTGCGGAGCAGTACCAACAGGAGCCCCATAAGGTGGCGTCTCTCGTATTACTGGGTAATCTGGGCAGCCTCGTTGTTATGCCCATTGTGCTTGGGGTGGTTTTTGCTGCCGGCTATATCTGAACCGGAGGAAACGACGAATGTCTGAAACGGTCGCCGTTGTTCGTGCCTCCCGCCCCAGCTTCCTGATTCTTGCACCCCTCTGTGCCGGGCTTGGAGTGGCTGTGGCCTGGCAGCAGGGCGAACCACCGGCGCTGCTGGATACGCTGCTGGTGTTTATTGGCGCCCTGCTGGCTCACGCTGCGGTGAATCTGCTCAATGAATACGAGGATTTTGTCTCCGGGCTGGACCTGCTCACCACCCGAACCCCGTTTTCCGGCGGCAGCGGCGCCCTCCCTGAGGTCCCCGGTGCAGCAAAGCGTGTGTTGGCAGCAGCCCTCGGCACTCTGGCCCTGGTTATTCTTATCGGCCTCTATTTCCTCTGGCAACGCGGCTTGCCCATGCTGGTCCTGGGAGTCGCCGGAATCATGCTGGTGCTGACCTACACGCGCTGGATCACCCGCTCCCCCCTGTTATGCCTGTTTGCACCGGGCATCGGGTTCGGGCCGGTAATGATTCTGGGCACGCTGGTGGCGCTTGGAGCAAGGCTGGATGCCACGGCGATAACCGTGTCTGTAATCAGCCTGCTACTGGTGAGCGAACTGCTGCTGATCAACCAGATACCGGACGCCGAGGCCGATCGCAAAATAGGCCGCCGGCACCTGGTGATTACCCTTGGCGCCCGTGCCGCTGCCCGGCTGGTATTGGCCCTGTTTGTTTCCAGCTATGTTGTGCTGCTGGCGGGCATCATCGCCGGCTGGCTGCCATTGCCGGCTATACTGTCCCTGGCGACCGCACCCTTCGCCCTCTGGCTTGCCTGGAAACTGCCGGGGGCTATTGATCAGCCGGGCACACTCAACCTTTTGCTGGGCACCAACGTAGCGATTCTTCTGGCCACGCTGGCCCTGCTGGTGGTTGGTCTGAGCCTTTAAGTACCCGCGGTTGTGTTTGCACCCGGTCGCTGTCCTTGCATGTGAGACCGCTTTGACCGAAGGTTAGAACTATACTTTGCTGATTTCACCCACGATATGGAGGTCTGCCCATGAGCGTCCTTTTTCTGCTCATCAGTGCACTTGTTCTGATCTACCTGGGAGTTGGCGGCACCGCCGCTGCTCTGGTGATGTCCATCGCAACTCTGGTGGGCGTGGTCGAGGATGAGTGGCACCTGGCCAGTGTCCTGTTTGGCGGTCTTTTCCTGGCGCTGGCCCTGATTCTTGTCATCCCCGGCGACCTGCGCCTGGACAAATTCAGCCGACCACTGCTGGGCTGGGTGCGTAGCCGTCTTCCCAAGCTCTCGCCCACCGAAGAAGAAGCCCTGAAATCCGGCTCTGTGGACTGGGATGGCGAACTGTTTTCCGGCAAGCCGCAATGGTCCAGGCTTCTGGATGCCAGGCCGGCACGCCTGACCAGCGAAGAACAGGCTTTTCTCGATGGCCCGGTGGAAAAACTCTGCGCCATGCTGGATGACTGGAAGATCACCCATGAACACTACGACCTGCCGGACAAAGCCTGGAAGTTTATCCGTGAAAACGGCTTTTTCGGCCTGGTCATTCCGAAAGAAGACGGCGGCTTGGGCTTCTCCAACACCGCCCACTCCGAAATCGTGATGAAGATATCCACCCGCAGCGTGTCTGCGGCGGTCACCGTAATGGTACCCAACTCCCTCGGCCCGGGTGAGTTGCTGATGCATTACGGCACCGACGAACAGAAACAGCACTACCTGCCCCGGCTGGCCGGTGGCGAGGAAATCCCCTGCTTTGCCCTGACTTCCCCGGTCGCCGGCTCCGATGCCGGCGCCATTCCGGATAAGGGCATAGTGTGCAAGGGCCAGTGGAACGGCAAGGAAGTGCTGGGCCTGAAAGTCACCTGGAACAAGCGTTACATCACCCTGGCGCCGGTAGCGACGCTGATTGGCCTGGCCATCAAGGTTTACGACCCGGACAAACTGCTGGGCGATAACGCCGAGATAGGCGTAACCTGCGTTCTGGTTCCCCGTGACACAGAAGGGGTGCATGCGGGCGCCCGGCACCTGCCCATGAACACCGTGTTCATGAACGGGCCTACCTGGGGTGACGAGGTATTCATACCCATGGATCAGGTTATCGGTGGCCAGGAGATGCTCGGTAAAGGCTGGACCATGCTGCTGGAATGCCTGTCCATTGGCCGCTCCATTTCCCTGCCCGCCCTCGGCACAGGTGCCGGCAAGGTGGCCAGCCTGGCCACCGGCTCCTATGCCTATACCCGCGAACAGTTTGGCCGTTCCATCAGCCAGTTTGAAGGTGTGCAGGAAGCCCTGGAACCCATCGCCGGCTACACTTACATGATGGACGCAGCACGCCTGCTCACCTCCGGCATGCTGGACAGGGGCGTGCGCCCGTCGGTGCCGTCAGCGCTCCTGAAATATCGCAATACCGACCTGATGCGGATCGTGATCAATCACGCCATGGATGTGGTGGCAGGCCGCGGTGTCATCACCGGCCCCCGCAACTTCATGGCCCGTGCTTACAATGCCGTGCCCATTGGCATTACCGTGGAAGGTGCAAATATATTGACCCGAAGCCTGATGGTATTCGGCCAGGGCGCTATTCGCTGCCATCCGTTTATTGTTGACGAAATTGCCGCCGCTGGCATGGAAGACGAGGACCAGGCCGCGAAGAAGTTTGATGGCATCTTTTACAAACACCTGGCGCACACCACACGCAATGCACTGCGGGCACTGGTTCTTGGCCTGACTGGCGGGCTGCTTGAGTCTGTTCCGGCCCAGGGCAACATCAAATCGTCTTACCGCCAGCTTGCCCGTTTCTCAGCGGCATTTGCACTGATGACTGATGTAACCCTGCTCTCGGTCGGAGGCGGCCTCAAGGCCCGGCAAAGGCTCTCAGGCCGCATGGCAGACAGCCTTGTACAATTGTATTACGCCTCAGCCGTCATCAAGCAATGGCATGAAGAAGGCTACCCGGATGATCAGCGCCCGCTGGTGGAGTGGTGCCTGCAATCCTGCTTGCGGGATCTGCAGCACTCCATGCGCGAAGCCATTATCAATTTCCCGGTAGCGGCCCTGCGCTGGCCATTGCGCCTGCTGGTATTCCCGCTGGGCGCAACCGGTCTCAACGGGCCCGATGACAAGCTGGGCACCCGCGTGGCCGCCAGCATTGTGAACGACACACCGTTGCGCCAGCGCATCAGCCGTGGCGCCTACACCACCATGGACCCGGAGGACCCGCTGGGCCGGGTTCTGAATGCCTACAAGCTGGCAAACGAAACCGCCGGCATGCGCAGCAAGCTGCATGATGCCATTCGCCATCGTGATGAAGACGAGCTGGACGGTATCGCGCTGCTCATGGGCCACGAGCGCAAGAAACTGGTGGACTGGGCCTGCGCCGAAGGCATCGTGAAGGCAGACGAGTGCGATAAACTTGAGGAAGCACTGACTGCCCTGTACGACGTTATACGAGTGGATGCCTTTGATGAAGACGGCCTGAAAGCCCTGTCCCGATGTGCCAAGGGCAAACGCAAAGTGGTTGAGCGCCCGGCGGCGGAGTAGGTACACGCTTTGCACAGGCAGTGGCCGGCACCTGAACATGCTGGCCACTGCCTGCCCCAACAACTATCCCGGGGATCCGTCCCGGTAAACCGGCCAGTGCTCAACAATCTTGCCACCCCGCATGGCCAGTATATCCCCGAACTGCAGCAACACCGACTCGCTCTGCTGTGGCCGGAGAAACACCTGATCGCCCACTTCAAGACCCACACGCGGCGACGCGTTAACCAGCTCCTGATTCGAACTTCTGCCATACAGGCTGTTGCTCTGCAGCCCCTCCGGCGCCGCGAAGTCCGCCAGCCAGTTGCCGCCATAAATAAAATAGCTGGCTCGCTGGTTTACATCCCACCATGAGAAGATCTTCGATTTACCGTCCAGCGCCGGAATATTCACCGGCCCGGTGGATTTCAGAACCGGGCTGGCAATAAACGCTGCAGGAACATGTTCGCTCAGTGAGGGCAAATCGAAGTGGGAAGGCATAACCATGGCGGACCCTACCGCCAGCTCGGTGCTCAGGTTTTCCGTTTCGTGCAGCCGGTAGCTGGCGCTGCCTGCTGTATTGAGCGCAAGGCCGTCCCGCCACAGTGCCGGGTAATGGGTTCGGGTAAAATCAACAAAGCCCTGATAGCGGGCCATTACCTTCTCCAGCAGCGTTTCCGGCGAACCAAGAACCGGGGGTAACTCCATGCCCACAAACGGGTCATAACCCATAAAGCCGGCGAACTCCAGATAACCCGGGTTGTCTTCAATCAGGCCGAGCAGAACGTTCAGGGTACTATTGTCGGCCACACCGCCACGGTGCAACCCCACATCCAGCTCAATGTTGATCCGGAACCTGCTGTTGCGTGCTTGCGCTACCTGCAGGTACTCATACAGCCGCTCCGGGGTATCTATCAGCCACTGGATGCGCGCTGTGGGATCAGTCTGCCCCTGGTGCTGCTGGTAGAACACCTGAACCGAACGGGCTGGCAGGGGTTTACCCAGCAGAATGTCCGCTTGCGGAAAATACCCGGCAGTCTGGTTCAGGAAGGGCTGATGGAAGGACATCAGCTTGTCCGTGCCTGTGCGACTGGCAATGTACTGCAGCAAATCCCGGGAAGGCAGAGATTTTTCAACCAGGCGCAACGCCTTGCCGCTGCGCCTCAGGGAGGCATTTACCACATCGATATTGTGATCCAGCCGGTCCAGGTCCACCAGCAACACAGGCCGCATGGGGCCGGTGCTTTTCAGCTCGGCGTTCAAGGCCTCGAAGTAGGCGGTATATGGCTTACCCTTGTCCGCAGGTCGCAGCCAGGCGGCGCCGGTAACTATTGCCGCGCCACCCAGCAAGCCGGTGAACAGAAAACCACGACGGTTCAAAGCAATCTCTCCTTTACGCGCCCAGGATTTTGCGCAGGTGGCCGTTCAGAAAGCGCCCCTGCGGGTCCAGATTCTGCCGCAACCCGGTAAACTCCCGCCACTGGGGGTACAACTGCTCCAGGTGCCGGGAATTCAGCGTGTGCAGCTTGCCCCAGTGGGGCCGACCATCGTACTTCCAGAAGACCGGCTCTATGGCCGCAAAAAAGTTGTGATAATCCATGCTGTAATGCTGGTGCACCGAAATGGCACAACTGTCACGGCCCTGGAACATGCTTAAGGGCACATCATCAGCCTTGACATAACGGTACTCCAGTGGAAACCAGGTGGGCAGATCATTGCGCTCTATAAGCTGCAGAATCTCACGCAGGCAGGCGGGGCCATGCTCGGCGGGCACCGAGTACTCCATTTCGTTAAAGCGCACGGAGCGCACATTGGAGTAGATCTCGTAGGACTCGCCAATGCGCTCATCAAAGGTTGCAAAGTGCCGCAGGTTATTCAGCAGAAACCGCCGGGCGGCCGGGAAATCACTGCCGTATTTGTCCAGCTTTTCCAGAAGGGTCACAAACTCATTGCCGCCGCTTTCCGCCTTGTTTACCGGGGGCGTAGCCGGCTCGTCGGTTTCGTTCAGGGCGATCGCCAGGGCGTAATCCGAATGGGTAATCACCAGCATTTCCCAGTGCTGGTTTTCGGAAACATGCTTGTCAATATCCGCCAGCAAGTCTTCTGTGGCGGCAACCCACATGGTTTCCCGCAGGCGATAGCCTGGCCGGTTTTGCAGAGTCAGCCGGGTTATGACCCCCAGCGCACCCAGGGACACCCGGGCAGCATTGAAAACCTCCGGGTTACGGGTGGCATCGCAATCGAGCACCTCGCCGGCTGCGGTCACCAGCTGCAAACCCGTCACATAACTGGAGTAAGAGCCGTATTCGATGCCCGTACCGTGAGTAGAGGTGGCAACCGCGCCGCCAAGGGTCTGATGGTCAATATCCGCCATATTGATAAAGCCCTGGCCCACCTCGTCCAGCGCCATGCCCATAAGCGCCATGGACGTACCGGCACCAAACTCCGCCTGATGGGTTGCCGGATCATGGCTGAGCATGCCGCTGAAATAGCCCAGGGACAGCAGGGTGTCATCGGTGGGTACCAGTGGGCTGAAGGAGTGCCCTGCCCCAACCGGGCGGATGGTGCCGGTGCTGCGGATAAGCACATCCACCAGTTCATCCAGCGTTCTGGGTGTTACATGACTTGCCGGCAAACAGCTCTGTGCACCCGACCAGTTGCGCCAGGGCTGCATTCTTTCCGGGTTCAGGGCCTGTGCAAACGCAGCCTGGCTGCCAAACGCCCCCAGGGCGCCAAGGGCGCCGGCGTATTGCAGAAACTGGCGACGGTTAAATGACATGTTGATTCCTTGCTCACTGCACCTGTGCACCAGGGCAGCTGTGTTGTTATTGGAGCAAGCATACCCGTTACGCAACCGATCTCCGAGAGTACCAGCACTCAGAAATCTGACTTAACGGGCCAGATTGTCATCACTCGGTTCGCAAACCGCCTCTGATCGCCTCATCCACCAGCCAGCCTCTGAGCAGCTGTATGCTTCGTTCCCGGCGCCGGCTGGTTTTCCAGGCAAAGTAGAACCGGTCGCCGGTTACCAGCGGATGGCAAGGCAGGCGCACAAATTCCTCAGAATCCTTGCGGGTGCTTAACATGTAATCATTGGTCAGCGCGATGCCCTGGTGGTAACGCGCCGCCTCCAGAGCCAGAAGCATGTGGCTGAAATGCTGCACGCGGGCGGCTGCAGGTATGGTTTCACCCACGGTTTGATACCAGGCTTCCCAGTCACCTGCGGCCTTATCGTATATGCTGTGGGTGGACAACAGGGGGAAGCGGGCTATCTCGGCTGGTGTCATGGCGGGTTCGTCGCGCCCAGTTACGTCCGTTTCCCGGCCCAGTTCCCGACGGATGCGCTGCCAATAGTCCTGACTGCACACAGGGAAAAGCCGTTCCACGTACAAAAGCTCGTAACTGTAGGCCGGTGAGTCCCTGTGGATGGTAATAAAACAGTCCGCCACCCGATCCGACAGCACAGGGTTTTCGCTGCTCATTTCCAGCGCCAGCTCCACCTGCGGATGCAGACGCTGCAACTCCGGTAACCGTGGCACCAGCCAGCGCACAGCGAAGGAACTGAAAAGCGACAACCGCAGCCGGGACTCCTCATGCCCAAGCAATTGCTCACTGGCCCTCTCGATCTGCAACAAGGCGGTGCTGATGGCGTCCAGATACTGCCGGCCCTCGTCCGTCAGCGCCAGTGTGCGCCCACTGCGCCAGAACAGCTTTTCTCCCAGGTAGGTTTCCAGCTGTTTGATCTGATGGCTCACCGCGCTTTGGCTCACTGCCAGCTCCTGAGCGGCCAGTGAAAAACTATTGAGGCGGGCAACCGCTTCAAATACGGGCAAGGCTTTGAGAGGTGGCAGTTTCATTATCTATTTTTCTAATACCTATCCAATAAACATCATTTTATCGGATATTAAAGCCCAGGTAGACTGATACTGCCACTTTCTACTGTGTTTGCTTTATTCACATACGGAGGTCAGGAACACAATCATGGCAGGTAAAACCGTAAACAGCGCAATCCTTCTGCTTGTGCTTGGCAACGCCATGGCGCTGATCTCTGACGTTTTTATCAAACTGATGGAACCGGGTGCGCCCATTCTCCAGTTTGCTTTTTTGCGCTGCCTGATCACCCTCATGTTCTTACTGCCCTTGGCCCGCAAGATCGACCGCAGCAACCTGTTTGCCGGCATAAAGGTGCATGCTATAAGAGCACACGTTCACCTGGTGGGCCTGCTGTGCATGATCGTAGCCCTGAGCAACCTGCCCCTGGCCACCGCGAACGCCGTGTTTTACGCAGCGCCGATTCTGGTAATGGTGTTTTCCGTGGTCATTTTCCGGGAGTCGCTGTCGCCTTTGAGCGTGCTTGCAGTATTCAGTGGCTTTGCCGGCATCATCGTTATCCTGCGCCCGGTGGAGTTCAACTGGGCCGCCGTAGCGGCACTGGGGTCGGCGATTACACTGGCCATCAATGCTGTGATGGTGCGCAAGTTGCCACAGGGCCAGACCACGGTGCACAAGCTGTTTCTCAACTATCTGCTGGTTATTCCGGCTTCCGGGTTACTTGCGGTGTGGGAGTGGCAACAGGGTGCAACATGGCACCCGGAAATTCTGTTTACAGCGGCCGCGTCTGCATTTTTTATTCTCGGCTACAACATCACTGTGTTACTGGCCTACCGGCAAGTAGATGCCAACCAGGTGACCAGTGCAGAGTACACAGGGTTAATCTGGGCTGTTGGTATTGGCTGGATATGGTTCAACGAGGTACCGGACTGGTGGTTCCTGGTGGGTAGCTTGATGGTTGTTGTGCCTTTGGTATTGATTGGCTTAAACCAGCGTCGCAAATCACCTCCCAGAGGCTTTAATCCAGCTACCCGAGATGAGCAACAGGCGGCCACCGCCGAAGCCTGACGCAACCGGGGGCGGGGCACCTTTCAAAACTGTGCGGAGCCAGGGATGGCGGAGCCAAGCGTACACGGACGTATTCACAGCGTGTTTTGGAAGGTGCCCCGCCCCCGGTTGCTTCCCCGAAGCCAAAGCTCTTGCTCAGGAGTCTTTCTTGAGGTGGGACTCAATTGCGAAAGTATGAGTACACTCGTCACCCAATGCCCGCAAAGACTCTGCCAGTCTGAGCAGGTATTCGGAGTTCGGACCACTCGGCCCAACCGCAGAAGCAATCTGGCGCGCTATATCTTCATCCGGCGCATGGCCCAGGAAGGCTTCATTGTCTTCGGTGGCGATATACACCAGCCCTTCACCATGGCTGCCATCATCGAACGTCAACCTTGTGGTGAATCGCAAATAGCCATTCTTCTCCCGCACATCCAAATGTTCAAATACCTTCGGTGATACCCGAAACGCCATGCCTTTGCAGGTAGCCCCGGGCTTTTCGACGAGCGTTACCACCCGCCCTGGTGCTTCCGGAGTGCCCCGATGGTCGTGGGAACCCTGCCAGAACCGGCGGGCCCAGCCCTGAATCGACGCGGGACGTTTTTCCAGGTACGGGAAATCCACTTTGTAAATCAACGAGCCATAACCAAACAGCCAGATCGAGTCGATACCGGAGAAATCCTGTCGGTTGCGATTATGCTCTGTGGTGTCTGCAGACATTGCGCTCCCTTATGCTCCTACCAACCCCGAACTGGCTATAAAACCCGTAATACCTGTCAGAACAATTTCTGCAGCCATGGCCGAGAGTACCAGACCGCTGATTTTTGAGAGGATGTTGAGGCCGGTCTTACCCAGGGCTTTTTCCAGGTACCCGGACAGATGCAGCAAAATCCCCAGAATCAGCAGGCCGGAAAGCAGGCCCAGCAGGCCTCCGGCTACTTCCGGCACATTTTTCAGCTCTGCGCCGTACACCAGGATGGCGCCGATGGTAGCGGGCCCAATCATCACCGGAACCGCCAGCGGCACCACCGCGATGTCGTCACGCTCTTCTTCCGGCAGGCCGGTGGCGTGGTTGCGGGTGCCGCTGGTGACCAGACTGATGGCGGTCAGGAACAGCAGGGTGCCGGCACCGATACGGAAGGAGTTCAGGGTAATGCCAATGGCACTGAACAGAACCGGGCCACCAAAGAACAGTATTACGCCCATAACAGATGCTGCGATACACGCCCGGCGAATAATTGAGGCTTTTTCGCCAGCGGGCAACCCACGGGTCAGTGCTATGAACATGGATACCGCGAAAAAGGGAGCCAGCAGAAACAGGAAACGAATGGTACTGCTGATGTAGGTACTGAAAAACATCTCGAACATCGAAAAATTCCGGTATGGGCAAAAACGCCAAGCATAGCGCCTTATCCGGATTTCTGCCGTACGCATCAGAACGTATGGCAGGCAAAGTCTTGAAATTGCACTAGGATGTAGGTAGCTCACGTTTATTTCATCAGTCCAGGCAGAGGGCGTTTGCATCATGAAGATTGGCATTCCGAAAGAGATATTCACCGACGAACGGCGGGTGGCGGCCACACCGCCATCGGTACACAAGCTGATCAACCTCGGCTACGAAGTCACGGTTGAAACCGGCGCGGGTGAGGCTGCACATTATCGCGATGAAGCCTATGAGGCGGTTGGTGCAACCATCGCAGTGGATACCCGCTCGTTGTGGAGCGACGCCGATTTCATTCTGAAAGTGCGCGCACCCATGCTCAATCCGGCTCTGGGCAAGCATGAAGCCGACCTGATGAAGGAAGGTGCCTTTCTTGTCAGTTATATCTGGCCGGCCCAGAACCCCGAGCTTCTGGAGAAACTTGCCGCCCGCAAAATCACCACCTTTGCCATCGACAGCCTGCCCCGGATCAGCCGGGCCCAGAAAATGGATGCCCTGAGTGCCATGGCTAACATCGCCGGGTATCGCGCGGTGGTGGAAGCCGCTAATCACTTCGGGCGCTTTTTCACCGGCCAGGTTACGGCTGCGGGCAAGGTGCCACCGGCCAAGGTGATGGTCATCGGTGCCGGTGTAGCAGGGCTTGCAGCCGTGGGCGCGGCGAACAGCCTGGGCGCTATCGTGCGGGCGTTTGATACCCGGCTGGAGGTGAAAGAACAGATTGAAAGCATGGGCGCGGAATTCCTGCAGCTGGATTTTGGCGACGAAGAAGGCAGTGGCACCGGCGGTTACGCCAAACAAATGAGCGATGAATTCATCAAGGCGGAAATGGCGCTGTTTGCCGAGCAGGCCAAAGAGGTGGATATCATCATCACTACCGCCCTGATCCCTGGCAAGCCGGCACCCAAGCTGATTACGGCAGAGATGGTCAAATCCATGAAGCCCGGCAGCGTGATTGTGGATCTGGCATCCGAACGCGGCGGTAACTGCGAGCTCACCGAGCCGGGCAAAATCGTCGAGCACCATGAAGTCACATTGATCGGCTATACCGATCTGCCCAGCCGTATGGCCAAGGTGGCCAGCGATCTCTACGCCACCAACCTGTTCCACCTGGTGACTGAGCTAACGCCCGAAAAAGACGGCCAGCCCCAGGTGAATATGGAAGATGATGTAATTCGTGGTCTCACGGTGGTACTGGGTCAGGATGTCACCTGGCCGCCACCACAACCACAAACACCTACCAGCCCCAAACCCGCACCGGGCACAGAAGAGCCCTCGGCAGAGCAGAAGGCAGCTGCGCACAAGGAATCCCGGCGCCGCAGCCTGATTGGCAAGGGTGCTGTGCTGATTGTCACTCTTGCAGCACTCTACGGTGTTGGCGCCTATGCGCCAGAGAGTTTCCTGCGACACTTTACGGTGTTTGTGCTGGCCTGTTTTATCGGCTGGCAGGTTGTGTGGAACGTAACCGCTTCCCTGCACACGCCTTTGATGAGCGTAACCAATGCCATCAGCGGCATTATCGTGATTGGTGCCATGCTGCATCTGGCCCAAGCGGAGAACGCGATCGTGGGGATCATGGCGTTTGTGGCGGTGCTGATTGCCAGCATCAACGTTGGGGGTGGCTTCCGGGTTACCCATCGCATGCTCAAAATGTTCCGCAAATAGGAGGCGACTGCCATGAGTACAGGACTCGTTAGTGTGGCCTACGTGGTCGCCAGCATATTGTTTATCCTCAGCCTCGGAGGCTTGAGCCATCAGGAATCTGCACGCCGGGGCAATCTTTACGGGGTGGCCGGCATTCTCATTGCACTGGTGGCCACCATGGCCAGTGTCAGTGACAGCGGGCTTGTGGCCATTGTGATTGCGGTGCTTGTGGGCGCCAGTATTGGCATCGTCATCGCCAACAAGGTGGAAATGACCCAGATGCCGCAGCTGGTGGCGCTACTGCACAGTTTTGTGGGCCTGGCGGCGGTGCTGGTGGGTTTTTCCGGCTACGTCGACCCACTGATCCACACCAGCGGCGCCGAGCACACCATCAAACTGGTGGAAGTGTTTGTGGGTATCTTCATAGGCGCTGTTACCTTCACCGGCTCACTCGTTGCCTGCGGCAAGCTGGACGGCCGGATCGACAGCAAAGCCCTGACCCTGCCCGGACGGCATCTGATGAACCTGGCTGCAATAGCGGTATCTGTGCTGCTGGGAGCCTGGTTCCTGAGTACCGACAGCATGGCCTGGGGAGTCATCATCCTGGTACTGATGACCGTCATTGCCTCCGTTCTGGGCATTCACCTGATCATGGCCATTGGCGGTGCCGACATGCCGGTGGTGGTGTCCATGCTCAACAGCTACTCGGGCTGGGCCGCAGCCTCCATCGGTTTCATGCTGGGCAACGATTTGCTGATCGTGACCGGTGCCCTGGTGGGCAGTAGCGGTGCCATCCTCAGTTACATCATGTGCAAGGCCATGAACCGCTCGTTTATCAGTGTGATTCTCGGTGGCTTCGGCCAGACCAGCAGCAGTTCTGTTGCAGGAGGTGCGGACGGCCAGACAGCGGTGGAGATCAGCGCAGACGAGGTGTGCGAAGAGCTGCGTAACGCCGATTCGGTGATTATCGTTCCAGGCTACGGCATGGCGGTGGCCCAGGCCCAGAGCGGGGTCAGTGATATGACCAAGCTGCTCAGGGAGCGTGGCGTGAATGTACGCTTCGGCATTCATCCGGTTGCCGGTCGCCTGCCCGGCCACATGAACGTGCTGCTCGCAGAAGCCCATGTGCCCTACGACATAGTTCTGGAGATGGACGAAATCAACGCGGATTTCCCGTCAACCGACGTGGTGCTGGTTATCGGCGCCAACGACACGGTGAACCCTGCCGCAGCCGAAGACCCGGGCAGCCCCATTGCCGGTATGCCGGTGCTTGAGGTGTGGAAAGCACGGCAGGTGGTGATTCTCAAACGGGGTATGGCGACAGGCTATTCCGGGGTGGAAAACCCGCTGTTCTTCAAGGATAACGCCCGTATGCTGTTCGGCGATGCCAAGGACAGCATCGACAAGCTGGTGAGCGGTTTGCGGGGCTGAGCTATAAACCATAGGCCTGCCCCGGTTTTCTCAGGAATTATCGTGCGGCAGGCTTAACCAGACTGGCTTGCGGCCCCTCATCGCCGCGTGATTCAACAAATCGAACCGTGTCTCCTTCGCTGAGTTTGCTAAAGCCAGGATGGGAGACACTGTTTTCGTGAAAATAGATTTCGCGCTCATCCGGTGTCAATAAGAAGCCATATCCCTCGTCTTTGAATATCTTGTTGACGGTGGCATACGGCGAGTCCTCGATAGGCTTTCGCGACTCTCGGAGGCGTCCGGAATAGTCCTTCAGCTGTCGCTCCGCCGCCTCGAATGCATTACGGATCGTCACGTATATATCATTAAAATCTTCATGCTCTGTCGGCTCACTGGATACCACTAACTCTTGGCCAGGAACGCTGATTTCAATGCTCACGCGATGGTTAAGAACGTCGTACTGCGGAGTCCGGTTGGGAACTTCCAGGGTGACACGACAGGATACAATATTCGGAAAATACTGCTTTAATTTGTCGGCGCGCTCACGCACAACCGCTTCCACCGGATCAGAACGCTCCGCGTTCCTGAATGTGATTTCCAAAGGTACCTGCATAATTCACCTCGTGTGAGAAATGTCGACGCAGTTAACGCACAAGCTGCGGGCGGTGCGTCGAGTCAGCCCACATTCAAAAAGAAGCAAACACCATTCGTTAAACTACTCCATGATTAAAAACGATACTAGATAGGTTCTTCGGGCAAGTCCAGCACCCCGGGGTGCCGGCAGCGCGGGACATGGCTGTCAAAAAGCCCGGAGCAGAGCAGGCGGTGTGGCGTCCGGATGCTCCGGGCACCACACCTGCAGAGCTTTTACTCGGTGGTATTGTATACGTAGGAAGATACGGTACCGTCGGGATTGAAGCGCACAACCAGATCCGTGGTTTCCGCATCCCCAAAGGCCGACCAGCGGTACTTGCCGTAAGTCCAGGTGCGCTTGCCGTCTTCAACGCCGGTGCGCCAGGGCTCGCCAAACATCTCCTGAATATCGGCCCGGGTGGTTTCATTCACCTTGATCTGATCGATGCTGTGAGTGGGGAAATCCTTACCCACGGTAGCGCAACCGGCAAACGCCAGCAGGCCCGCCAGCATCAATACTGAAAGACTGTTCTTCAAAGACATTGCCGCCCCTCCTGTGAAATTCTTCGTGTACAAAAACACCCCCCATCATACGCAAAGGCAGTGGGGGTGTGCTGTTACAGAGAGGAAATATTCTGCACGGGCTCAGTACAGTGTGGTGAGGGATTTACGGGCGAAGTCGTCCACCTCGCCAAGCCGTCCTTCCTTCACTTTGGTGAGCCACTGCGGATCCTGCAGCAGCGCCCGCCCTACGGCAATCAACTCAAACTCGTGGTTGTTCATGCGTTCTATCAGCTCGTCAATGCCCGATTGCTCAACCGCGTCTTTCTTGCTGGCAAAGGTGCCGCTGATGAAATCTTCCGTCAGGCCAACGCTGCCGACCGACATGGCAGGCTTGCCGGACAGCTTCTGTGTCCAGCCCGCCAGGTTGAGGCTGGAGCCTTCAAATTCCGGCTCCCAGAAACGGCGGGTGGATGCGTGGAATATATCCACACCCGCTTCAACCAGTGGCTTCAGGAATCGCTCCAGCTCTTCCGGGCTGTGGACCAGTTTTGCCTCGTAATCCTGCTGTTTCCACTGGGAGAAGCGCAGCATGATGGGAAACTCGGGGCCCACGCGGTAACGAACCGCCTCTACAATCTCCACCACAAAACGCAGGCGGTTCTCCAGGCTGCCGCCATATTCATCTTCACGCTGATTGGTGCCTTCCCACAGGAACTGGTCCAGCAGGTAGCCGTGGGCACCGTGAATCTCTACGCCGTCAAACCCGAGTGCTTTGGCATCCTGTGCGGCATCGGCAAAAGCGGTGACCACATCGTCAATATCGCCCTTGCTCATGGCCTTGCCATTGGGTTTGCCCGGCGCAAACAGGCCGTAGGGGCTGTAGCCGGGAACCGATGGATCCGGGTCTGTGCCTTCCTTGCGCACCGCGCCTACATGCCAGAGCTGCGGGAATATGGCGCCGCCAGCCTCGTACACCGCATCCACCACATTCTTCCAGCCCGCCAGGGCTTCATCACCGTGAAAAGCGGGCACATTGGGATAACCATTAGCCGCAGGATGATTGACCGTGGTGCCTTCGGTGATGATCAAGCCCACGCCTGCCTCGGCCCGACGCCGGTAATAAGCAACAACATCCTCACCGGGAACGCCTTTGGGTGAAAAGTTCCGGGTCATGGGCGCCATGGCCACACGGTTGCGAAGGGTAAGATTGTGAATCCCGAAAGGTTCAAACATGGGGCCTAGATTCATGGTCATCCGATACTGCTCCCTGAAAACAATGGCTGTTGAATAATGCAGCCAGGCAGCTGACGGCGGCCAGACTGCCTTGCAAATTTGGTTTCTTAACGCAACTCTATTTAATCTGGTTTTAAGATGCAACCTTATTATGTACACTTGAGCCCATGGCCAGAAAACGTTTTGATGACTCCAATTGCTCCGTCGCTCGCGCCCTGAATCAGGTGGGTGACTGGTGGTCGCTGCTGATTGTACTGCACGCCATGTACGGCACCCGGCGCTTTGTGGATTTTCAGCAGGAGCTGGGCATTGCCAAAAATATTTTGTGTGACCGCCTGGCTCGCCTGGTGGAGAACGGCGTTCTGAAAAAAGTGGATGTGGGCGAGCACGGTTCCCGTTTCGAGTACCGCCTTACAGAAAAAGGCCGGGACCTGTTCCCGGTAGTGATTGCCCTGCGCCAATGGGGCGACAAATGGAATCCGGCGCCTGACGAGGTTCCACTTGATCTTCGCGACAAGGCGACCGGGCAGCCCATCCAGCCCGTTCAGGTACAAAATGCTAAAGGCGAACCCATCACGGTGCGGGATGTTTTTGTGCCCGGGGAACCCGTACCTGGCAGCAAAAAACGCCCTGCCTGACAATTCAGAAACGTTGTTTCCGCCCCATTTCTTGAGTTGCGTCAATCCCGCGCTGTAACACCAATCTCCCGCCTGTGATTATTGCGCTATATCAATTTTCCTTTCGCCACGATCTTTAATCTGGACTCAACAAAGATTCAGGTTAAGGAGAGATGTATGTCCCACACGTTTAAACTCAGTGTTTTGGCCGCTGCCGTTATGGCCGTTGCCCCCACAGCCCAGGCTTTTGAAGCCGGTGATTTCATTTTGCGTGCCGGTGCTGTGCATGTGGCGCCGGATGATTCCAGTGATGTCATTACCGTTGGCGGAGCATCGGCTTTAGGATCGGATGCGCGCGTTGCAGTGGATGCCAATACACAGCTTGGCATTCGCGCAACCTACATGTTTACAAGCAACCTTGGCGTAGGCGTACTGGGTGCTACCCCGTTCAGGCACAACATCAGCGGTGCAGGCGACCTTGAAGGCGCTGGCAAGCTTGCTGAGACCAAGCATTTGCCGCCAACGGTAACACTGCAGTATTTCCCCATGCACAGTGGTTCCGCTCTGCAGCCATATGTTGGGGTAGGCGTTAACTACACTACGTTCTTTGAAGAAAAAACCACAGGCGCGCTTTCTGGCCTCGATATCAAGCTGGACGACAGTGTCGGCGTTGCCGCCGAGATCGGCTTGGATTACATGCTCAGCGAGAATTTCGGTCTGAACGCAGCTGTTTGGTGGGCAGATATCGACACCACAGCGAAAGTTGAAACCCTGGACGAATTCGACGTCGAAATCGACCCCATGGTCTACATGGTAGGTTTCACCTACAAGTTCTGATCCCTGAAAAAGACAATGCGGAGCCTGAACTCCGCATTGTTTTATTCTCCTGCCGGTTGCCTGAAAGGCTTCAAGCACTCCTTACGAATTCTGGCTCTGGGCTGAGCGCCCACGCTGGCCGTTGCCGCCCTGGCTGCGACCACCGCTACGCCCGCCGGGCTTGTCACCAAAGCTGCGGGGTTTGCCAGCCGGCCGCCCATGACCGCCACTGCGATTACGGGCCTTGCTCGGATCCGCCTTGGCTTTAGGCTTCATAGCCACGTTGTTCTTCGGCTCAAAACCTTCCATTTCCTTGCGTGGCAACTGCTTTTTGATCAGCTTTTCGATGCCCACCAGCATCTTGAGCTCGTCGGCACTGACCAGTGACAGCGCGTGGCCGCTTTCACCGGCACGGCCGGTACGGCCAATGCGGTGTACGTAATCTTCCGGCACGTTGGGCAACTCGAAATTCACCACCTGTGGCAGCTGTTTGATATCCAGACCGCGGGCAGCAATGTCAGTGGCTACCAGCACGCGAACCTCACCCTGCTTGAATTCCGCCAGCGCCCGGGTACGGGCGCCCTGGGACTTGTTGCCATGGATCGCCGCAGCGGTAATGCCGTCTTTTTCCAGCTTTTGGGTCAGGCGGTTGGCGCCGTGCTTGGTGCGGGTAAACACCAATACCTGCTCCCAGCTGTTATCCCGCACCAGCTTGCTCAGCAGCGCGGTTTTCTGGTTCTGGTCTACTGTGTACACCGACTGCTTCACCTTTTCAGCCGTGGTGTTTCGAGCGGCCACTTCCACCTGCACCGGGTTATCCAGCAGGCCCTGGGCCAGGGCGCGAATCTCGCCGGAGAAGGTGGCAGAGAACAGCAGGTTCTGGCGCTTGGCCGGCAGCAGTGCCAGGATTTTTTTGATATCGCGGATAAAGCCCATGTCCAGCATGCGGTCGGCTTCGTCCAGCACCAGGATTTCCACTTCGTTAAATCGCACCGCGTTTTGCTGATACAGATCCATCAGGCGCCCTGGTGTGGCCACCAGCACGTCCACGCCTTTGCGCAGCTTCATCATCTGCGGATTGATTTTCACACCACCGAACACCACGGCAGCTTTGGTGGGCACATATTTACTGTAAAGATTCACGCTGTCGTGAACCTGCGCCGCCAGCTCCCGTGTGGGTGCCAGAATCAGGGCCCTTGGCCCTTTGCCTGTGCGGGGCTTCTCAGCCAGGCGCTGCAGCAATGGCAGGGTAAAGCCGGCGGTTTTGCCTGTGCCTGTCTGGGCGGCAGCCATAACATCCTTGCCGGAAAGTACCGCAGGAATAGCCTGAAGCTGAATGGGAGATGGGGTTTCATAACCCTGGTCGGTAGTTGCACGGACCAGTTGCTCGGACAAACCGAGTGAAGAAAAACTCATATAGGATTAACTCTTGATTGTTCTGCCTCCACGAACACCGTTCTCGGTGAATGCGGGCAGATGCCATGAGGATTCATGGAATAAAAAACGACTACGGTCACGCGCCGGTAACGGGGTGACGTCCTCTGACAGGTCGTATGGATGGTTTGCAACGCGGCTTGTGAGCCGGAAACTGCAGAATCCCTAGAGGCAGGATGCGTGCACAGTACCAGAGGCCTGCGAAATTAGCTACAAGGAATTCCCGGGCGACCGGCGTGAGCAAGCCGTCATGGGCGTCATAACAGTGCGATGGTAACCAGTGAGGCAAGCAGACTGGCAGCCGCCAGGCCGGCAAGAGACAACCGGAGATTCCATAGAAACGAGGCATCCATGGCCCTGTAACCTGTCAGGCGTTCCATAATCAGTGCGTTGGCTGCAAAGGGAGTTCCAAAGGCAGTCACGCCCCACCCGGTTACCATGCCGATACCCAGGCCAAGCAGCGCAGTGTCTGGCCAGATAACACCAAGAATGCCGCCCGCCAGAGTACCGATCACAATGGGGTTAACACCGGCCAGGCCGGCGCCGAAGAAAACCCAGGGCACGCAGGCTGCGATGGCCGGCCAGAGCCAGGCGGGTACATTTGGATCACCGCTGATCTGCCCCAGGACCGCGCCACTTATAACCGAGCCAATAAACGCCGAACCACCCACAATCGCCAGCTCGTTGCTGACATTGGCCATATTAACCAGGGGCGGATTCGTTTTGCGGCTCCACGCCAATAGCCGTGCACCAACAACCGCGCCCATGCAACTGAGCGTTACCGCATGGGCATAACTGAGCTGATACCACTGGCTGAGCAGGAACACTCCCGCGCAGATAACCAGGATGAGAGCGCCAAATCGCAGCCAGGGTGCCAGGCTTGCAGTGGGCTCAGCCGGCTCCGTTTGCTGAACCGTTTCCGGCTCACGCCAGATCAGCCCGCACAGTACCAGCGCTGCAGAAAACGGAACGGTAAACAGCAGCAACTGAAGGCTGCCAAGCCCCGGCAACAGCGTGAGAGTAAGTACCACTGAGATTGATAATGGTGAAAAGGTGGGCGATACACCAAAGCCCCTCAACACCGCCCGGGTGGCGTTCCGGGTAGCGGGAGAATCGCCACGGGTGCGCACACGCTCACCTACCAGGCTGCCTACGACGGCGACTGAGCCAAAATTCAGAGGGATTGAAACCAGAGAGGTGCCGAACGACAGGCTGAGGTAGCGCACCAAAGGCTTGCCTCCGAACAGGCTGGCTGAAATCTGCTGCAGATCACGTGTGCGGCCAAGCACGGAGGAAAGCAGCATAACTGCCAATATCAACCCCGCCAGGCGGCTCATGTTCCCTGCCGCCACGCCGATCAGGCCGGGGTCTCGCCCGAAGGCAAACACCAATGCCAAGCCCGCCACCAGAAACACAGCCCTGGGTACACGGCGCATATCCCGCCACCCCAGAATCACAGCCAGACTGACCGCCCCGGCACCAAGACCCGCCATACCGGGAACCAGTACGAGAATAGCGGCACTAAGGGCGATGTAGGCAAGAGCGGAACGTATCGGTTGCAAGAATGCACTTCCCGGGAGACAAAGCAGCGGATGCTACAGTTTCTGTGCATTACCGGGTATCCGCAATTATGGCAATACCCCTGGCCTATGGTTCCTTTTTTATGAAAAACAAACTTAGTACCGGATACCAGACTTTCAGGACCCAAACAACGCCGAGCGCAAAGGCCGGAGAAAACCGCGAGGCTCACCTTTACGGGCCGCAGTTTTCCTGCCGTCAAACTCCATGTACCCGTCTTCTATCGGATCAAAACGGAGAGTTTTTACATCCTCCAGATAGTTCTGGGACGCCCTCCAGGGGCCGTGGGTACCTTGGCGTGGAAGACGATCCTTGGCCCGCGTGACGTAGCCGGCGTCCAGGGATCCCATCACTGTATCCTCACCCAGGCTGTTCTCGTAATCCCGGGGAACCGCCATGCGCACGCCGTTGCGATCCATATAATTGATCAGCCGGCACAGGTACTCGCTGGCAATATCGGCTTTCAGTGTCCAGGAAATGTTGGTGTAACCGAAGATCATGCCCGCATTGGGTACGCCTTCTACCAAAACATTCTTGTAGACCACCTTGTTTTTCAGGACCACTTCCTGGCCGTCCACTTTTGGCTTTATACCTCCGAGCATCTGAATATTCAGGCCCGTCGCCGGGATAATAATGTCGGCGTCCAGGTGCTCACCGGATTTCAGCTGAATGCCGGTCTCAGTGAAACGCCCAATATGATCGGTCGCGATGGCTGCTTTGCCCGCTTTCAGTGCCTTGAACAGGTCGCCGTCTTTCACTACACACAGGCGCTGATCCCAGGGATTGTAGTTTGGCGTGAAATGACGCATGTCGGTTTGATCATCCAGTTGCCGCTTGATAATACCCAGAAACAGGCGACGCATGGCTTTGGGGTTCTTGCGGGAACGCTGGTACAAAAGCCGTGAGACAGAGATGTTACGGGCCCGGGTCAGCCGGTAGGCCGCCCGCGCAGGCAGCACCTTCTGCAGCGCGAGCGTTAGCTTGTCAGTTGACGGCAACGGCATCAGGTAGCTCGGTGAACGCTGCAACATGGTTACGTGGCCGGCTTTCTCAGCCATGGTGGGCACCAGGGTAATCGCCGTTGCGCCGCTGCCAATCACCACCACCTTCTTGCCGGTATAGTCCAGATCTTCCGGCCAGTGCTGCGGGTGCACAATCCGGCCTTTGAAGTCTGCTTCGCCGGGGAAGTCCGGCTTGTAGCCCTGATCGTAGTTGTAGTAGCCCGTACAGCCAACCAGAAAGCTGGCGGTATAGCTCTGGCTTTTACCGGTTTTTTCATTCACTGCAGTCAGCTTCCAGCATTTATCCACACTGGACCAGTCTGCTGTTTTTACTGCAAGGCCATAACGGATATGCCGCTCAACGTCGTGCTCCTTTGCGGTTTCACTCACGTAGTTTTTGATGGAAGCGCCATCGGCCAACACCTTGCCGCCTGTCCACGGGCGGAAGTTATAGCCAAAGGTGAACATATCCGAATCGGAGCGAATACCCGGATAGCGGAACAGGTCCCAGGTGCCGCCGAGCGACTGGCGCCGCTCCAGAATGGCGAAAGACTTGCCCGGGCACTCCCGTTTCAGGTGGCAGGCCATGCCAATGCCAGACACCCCGGCACCAATGATCAATACGTCAAAATGCTGTTCGCTCATAGCCAGTCTCTCAATTCCACTGTCGTTATTCTGGTACTGCTATGAGAGTTACAATAGCGCAACCGGGTATCAGCGATGATTGGCTTGCGGGGTCTAAATACGCTGATTTTGGGCCAGCCTGCGAATGGTAGCTGCAGAATGCTCTGCCCACACCCGATAGGCATCCCGGCCAGGATGAAAGCCATCGGAGGCCATAAAGCCGGGCTCCAGGGGAAAGGAAACGCTGAGATACTCCAGGCCATTTTCCCCGAAAACACGGCTGTTGCAGAGGTTTTCCATCAACCCGTTCAGCTGCCTGGCCCGCATACCCAGGTACCAGCGCAGGGGTTGAGGCAAGGCGGGGAAAAGGTGCATGGGCGGAATGGCAGTGAACAGAACGCGGGTGGCGCCCATACTGTCTACAAGACAGTCCGAAAGTTCGTGCAGAACCGAGAGCCATTGCCCGGTGCTGGTACGGCCGGTTACATCGTTAACACCGACCGATACAAGCACTACGTCGTAGTGAGCTTTCGGCGCTGCCTTGAGGGCGACCAGAACATCGGCTGCCTTACGGCCGGTTTCTGCCAGTAAACTCCAGGTTACGCAGTGATCCCTTGCCAGTTCACCAACCAGCTGGCCGGCCAGCGCATCCTGCTGGTTACTCACGCCCACGCCGGCGGCGGCAGAGTCACCAAGAATGAGAAGCCGGAGTTCCGGCCCCTCACCAAGGGTACCCTGGCGCTCGCCTTCAGGCTCTGGCAAACGCGGCGTTACCCGGCGAACATAGCGCCCCTGGCCGACAAGAACCGGTGCCAGCGCAAGGGTCGACAAGGGGTACAACACAGTGTTTACACCCGGTCAGTCGTGGTGACCAATCGGGCCTTCGGTAAACAAAAATTCCCGCAGGTGCTTGTCCATTACAGGATCCTTGCGGCGAATCCACTCCAGCACCATGGCAGCATGTTCCTTTTCTTCATCGCGGTTGTGCTCAAGAATCGCTTTCAACTCGGGATCCTTGCACGCATCCACACGCTGGTTGTACCAGTCAACCGCTTCAAACTCTTCCATCAGCGAGCTGACGGCACGGTGCATCTCTCGGGTTTCATCGGACAGTTCGCCTACCGGCTCGTGATAACTTTCATTTGCCATAATCTGATCCTTCTGAGTGTTTTTTTCCAACGTATTTATAGCACATCGGCTCAGCCCTTGAAGCCCTTGCCGACAATGTACACTTCTCGGGAACGGGCGCGGGACGAATCCGGTTTGCGCACAACGACCTTGTCAAACACGGCTCTGACCGATTTAACAAACTCATCGTAGCTTTCCCCCTGAAACACCTTGGCCACAAAGCTGCCTTTGGGCCTGAGTACCTGGCAGGCCATATCCAGTGCCAGCTCCACCAGGTACATGGAAGCGGCCTGGTCAGCCACGGTTACGCCGCTGATGTTGGGCGCCATATCAGAAATCACCACATCAACGCGGCTATCGCCCAGGGCTTCCATGATGGATTCAAACACGGCATTTTCGGTGAAGTCGCCCTGAATGAACTCCACCCCGGCAATGGCATCCATAGGCAGTATGTCGGAGGCCACTACCCTGCCCTTGTGGCCCACCAGAGCTGACGCCACCTGCGACCAGCCACCCGGGGCGGACCCCAGGTCCATCACCACCATACCGGGGTGAATCAGCCTGTCTTTCTTGTTGATTTCAAGAAGTTTGTAGCTGGCCCGGGAACGGTAGCCGTCGACCTGCGCCCGTTTGACGAAGGGGTCGTTCACGTGCTCATCAAGCCAGCGGCCACTGCTTTTGGATCGTGCCATGGGGACTCTTTTTAAAGTAATTTGGAACCGCTCGGAATGAACGCCGAGACGGCGCGAAGCCGCAGCTCATTGTACGTGCCCCGTTCCCGCCCGGCAAAACCTGACAACCTCTGGCAGCGCACGTACAATTGCCCGGCACACCCTCAGAGCCCACCCCGGACCGCCCATGAAGCTGGATAACATCAAAAAACTGCACCAGAAAAAACACCGCCAGGCGCTTGGGCACTACCTGGTGGAAGGCGAACACCTGGTTCTGGAGCTTCAGAAAGCCGCCCTGCGCCAGCCGCAGCTGTTATCTGCCGAGCTTTACGTAACCGGAGCTTACGAACACTGGGAGAGCCCCTTCCGGACTCACCTGATCAGCGAGCGCCAGATGGCAAAGCTGGCAGACACCCATACACCCCAAGGCATTCTGGCGGTTGCGCCCATACTGGATAAAGCCGCCATGGCGACCGCGGGTAATGAAAAAGCCATCTACCTGCACCAGGTTCAGGACCCGGGCAACCTCGGAACCATTCTGCGTACCCTTGCCTGGTTTGGCGGTTTTCGCTGCCTGCTGAGTCCCGGCAGTGTCGACCCCTACAACCCGAAAGTGGTCCGCGCCAGCATGGGGGCTATCTTTCATGTGCCCCTGGAAACCGAGGTGCCGCTGGCAAGCCTGAGTAACCGCTATCACTCTGTTGCCTGCCTGGACCTGAATGGCGACAGGCTGACCGCCAGGGCGTTTCGGCATCACGACTGCTATGTGTTCGGTAACGAGGCTCGTGGCATTCCCCGCGACGCCCTGAGCCAGCTCGGCGCCAAACCCTACACCATCCCGGGAGAAGGCGGGATTGAATCCCTTAACCTGGCTTCAGCGGTCAATATGTGTGCCTACGAACTGGTTCGGGGCTCATAACCGCGCTGGAGGGATCCACTGCGATAGCCGGGCATGGTTTATTAGGGCATTGAGGGTGGTCGTTATCGTCATTGCCTGTAGCTTGCTAATCAGAGATGATTAATGCCCTGCTTGCAACTGGATAGACAACAATAATGGAAGCCTACCTGCAGCCAACCGAGTTTTTTGACTACAACCAGCCGCAACTGAAAGCCTGGATTAAGGCTCAGCTTGAAGGCGTGCCGGAGGAGCCGGTAGAACAGGCAAAGGCCCTGTACCTGGCTGTTCGGGATGGCATCAGCTACAACCCCTACGTGTTTCGTACCGAACCCGAAACCTTCAGTGCCAGCTACGCACTGAAAACCGGCGAAAGCTACTGCGTACCCAAGGCTGTCTTGCTCGGTGCTGCCGCGCGATCCATCGGCATTCCCAGCCGCCTGGGCCTTGCCGATGTGCGCAACCACCTTTCAAGCCCGAAGCTGATCGAGTGGCTGCGTTCGGATATTTTTCGCATGCACGGGTTTATCGAACTTTACCTGAACGGCCAATGGGTGAAAGCCACCCCTGCGTTCAACAGGCAGCTTTGCGAGCTGATGGGGGTGGAGCCCCTGGCATTTGACGGCGTACACGATTCCATTTTCCAGGAATATACCGAAGCTGGCGAAGCGCACATGGAATATGTGAATGATCACGGCGTGTTCGACGACGTTCCCCGGGAATTCATCATATCCGGCGTTAAAGCAGCCTACGGGCATCTGTTTTCAGAGAATGGAGAGCCGCCAGCGGCTGAGGAAAGCCTGGAGCGGGATATATCCGGCAACTGATACGACAAAACGGTATTGCCTGTGCAGGCGAATACCGTTCCGGATCTGGCCGGGATTCTCTCCCGGCCCCTGCTTGAATGGCTCAGCCGTTCAGTTTATTCCACCGAATTGCGGATCAGATAGTCAAAGGCGCTGAGCGCGGCTTTGGAACCTTCTCCCATGGAAATCACAATCTGCTTGTAAGGTACGGTGGTGGCATCGCCGGCTGCAAACACGCCCGGGATGGACGTTTCGTTGCGGTCGTTAACGATGATCTCGCCATGCTGGCTCAATTCGATATCACCTTTGAGCCATTCCGTGTTGGGCACCAGCCCGATCTGTACAAACACACCCTCGAGCGCTACATGGTGATTTTCACCGGTGTTCCGGTCGGTGTAGTTCAGCCCGCTTACCCGACCATTCTCACCGAGGATTTCAGTGGTTTGACCGGACGTGATGATGTCCACGTTATTCAGGCTGCGCAATTTCTTCTGCAACACCTCATCGGCGCGCATTTCCGCACCGAATTCAATCAGGGTGACATGGCTGACAATGCCGGCCAGGTCGATGGCGGCTTCCACGCCGGAGTTACCCCCGCCAATCACCGCAACATGCTTGCCCTTGAACAGCGGGCCGTCACAGTGCGGGCAGTAGGCGACGCCTTTGTTGCGGTATTCTGCTTCACCCGGCACACCCAGCGGGCGCCAGCGGGCACCGGTAGCCAACACCACCGAACGGGCCTTGAGTGATGCTCCGTTGGCCAGGCGAATCTCATGGGGCTGGCCGCGTTCGCTTGCCGGAATCAGCTTCTCCGCGTGCTGCATGTTCATGATGTCCACGTCATACTCTTTGACGTGCTGCTCCATGGCTGCAACCAGCTTCGGGCCCTCGGTATAGGGTACCGATATCAGGTTCTCAATGCTCATGGTATCCGCTACCTGACCACCAAAGCGGTCAGCAGCCAAGCCCGTGGAGATGCCCTTGCGCGCAGCATAGATAGCCGCTGCGGAGCCTGCCGGGCCACCGCCGATCACCAACACCTCAAAGGTGTCTTTCTGGTTGATTTTCTCGGCTTCTTTTTCATCCGATCTGGTGTCCAGCTTGGCAACAATCTCTTCCAGTGTCATCCGGCCCTGGCCCCAGGGCTCGCCGTTGAGAAATACGCTGGGCACTGCCATGACTTCACGCTTTTCCACTTCGTCCTGGAACACGGCACCATCAATGGCGGTGTGGCGAATACCCGGGTTGAGAACACTCATCAGGTTCAAAGCCTGCACCACGTCCGGGCAGTTCTGGCAGGACAGTGAAAAGTAAGTCTCGAATTCAAACTCCCCTTCCAGCTGCTGAATCTGCTCGATCACCTCCCGGGAGGCCTTGGGCGGGTGACCGCCCACCTGCAACAGCGCCAGAACCAGCGAGGTAAACTCGTGGCCCATGGGAATACCCCCGAAGCGCACGCCGGTATCTTCCCCTACCCGGTTAATGCTGAACGACGGGCGACGCACATCGTTTGACTCTTCCGTGCGCAGGCTGATCTTGTCAGACATGGACTCGATTTCTTCCAGCAGTTCCCTGAGCTCCCGGGACTTCTCGCCATCATCATAGGCCGCCACCAGCTCGATCGGCTGCTGCAGCTTTTCCATGTAGGCTTTGAGTTGCTGTTTGATATTGGCATCCAACATGTAACATTTCTCCTTCTGAGTTCTTTCGACGGGCTGTCTGAGCTGTATTGACCACTGAATCGACTATGACGCTATGATAGCCAGCCACCTTATTAAGCTCAAATTAATTGATGCAAAGCATTTGATAGCTGAATCCTATAACAGGACAATAAATCATGTGGGTAAATGGACAAATAGCGCATACCCATACACGCTCGACCCCGGTACCATGTTGAAGACCTTTGTGGCGTCACCCTTTGCATTCAGGACAAGCAGCACATGTTCCCAGACCGTTATCATTCCATTCAGGACGGACGCGTTTACATTTCCGCATCCCAGGCCAGTCAGTTCGCCAAGGAAATTGCCGGAGACTTCAATCCGATCCACGACCCCGATGCGCGCCGGTTCTGCGTTCCGGGGGACCTGCTTTTTGCCGTTGTGGTTTCACGCTTCGGGCTTTCCCGGCATATGACGTTCAGATTTCGCGCCCTGCTGGGCGATAGCGTGCCTCTGGAGTTCCGGCAAAATGGTGACGAAATTATCGAAGTCTGCGATCAAAACGGCAAAGTCTATCTCGAAGTCACCCGCAGTGGTGAAACTACCGGGGATGAACGGGTTGTCGAGGAGTTTATCCGCTGCTATGTAGCGGCCTCCGGCAAGAATTTCCCCCACACCCTGAAGCCGCTGATGGAATCGAAAGGCGTGATGTTCAATCCCGATCGCCCCATGGTGATGTACGAGAGCATGAGCCTCGCGCTGGACAGCCTGAACGCCGCCTCGCCAGCGCTGGAACTGCACAATGCCGATCTGGAAGCTAACGGTAAACGCGGCAATGTAACGCTTGATTACCGCCTGATGTCCGATGGTCGTCCAGTGGGTGAAGTGGCAAAACACCTGGTATTGGGCGGTTTGCGGCCCTACTGCCCCGATGCCATGGCCGAAGTGATTGAGGAATTCTATCGCCTCAAGGCGCGTGGATCACACTATGGTACCGATATTGCCGGCTCCTGATTCCAGTCGTCTTTTCAGACAGGAATTGCGGGTACACTGGTTCTTATGAGCTCGGCAATCATAAGGATGGTAAATCATGACTCGCGAACCCGTACCGGAGGAGCCCGTAGCTGCTTACCAGCTATCCCCAGACGCCGTCATCTCCGCTTTGGAGACCAACGAACAGCGGGGCCTTGAGGTTAATGAGGCCGCAGCCCGGCTGGAACGCAACGGTCGCAATGAACTCGTCGCGGCCAAGCCAGTGCCAGGCTGGCGCAAAGTGCTTGCCCAGTTCACCGACACTCTGGTTATTCTGCTCCTGCTGGCCGCTGCCGTGTCCTTGGGCCTGTGGCTGTTCGAGCGTGACTCTGCCCTGCCCTACGAAGCAATCGCGATTCTTGCCATTGTTGTTTTCAACGCGGCCATGGGTTTCGTGCAGCAAGCCCGCGCGGAACAGGCCGTGGCAGAGTTACAGCAAATGTCCGCTGCCCAGGCCCGGGTTATCCGCGGCGGTAAACAATACAGCGTTGCGGCCACAGAACTGGTCACAGGCGATATCATTCTGGTAGAAGAAGGCGACACCATTCCCGCTGATGGCCGCCTGATTCACTCCGTTTCCCTGCAAACCTCGGAAGCCACACTCACCGGTGAAAGCCTGCCCGAATCCAAGGATCCGGAAGCCATCAGCGGCGAGGCCCCGGTCGGTGACCGTCAGAATATGATCTTCAGCGGCACCACCGTCACCTATGGCCGCGGCACGGCGGTGGTCACCGCCACCGGCATGCACTCGCAGATGGGCCAGATTGCCGGAATGCTTGAACAAGCGCCGCCTGAAACCACGCCCCTGCAGCAGGATCTTGCCCGGGTTGGCAGAATCCTCGGGATGGTGGTAATCGCCATTGCGGTGGTCATGATTTTCACCATCATTCTGGTGGAACATGTCAGCGGATTTTCCGCACTGTTCGATGTGCTGATTCTGGGCGTTGCCCTGGCTGTAGCAGCAGTACCCGAAGGCCTGCCCGCCCTGGTAACCGCCGTACTTGCTTTGGGTGTTCAGCGGATGGCGCGCCGCAATGCCATTGTCCGCCATCTGGCAGCTGTGGAAACACTGGGCGCAGCCAATGTGATTGCCTCCGACAAAACCGGTACCCTCACCCGCAACGAAATGACCGTTCGGGCGATCGTTACTGCCAGTGGCCGTGTGACGCTGGGTGGCACCGGGTATGAGCCAGAGGGTGAAGTGAGCGTGCACGGAATAGCCGGTGGGAATGGCGACAACACCATCAGCGAGCCCCTGCGCCGGGAGCTGGAACGGGCCCTGACTGTGGGTGATCGAGCGGCCAATGCTGTTCTTCACCAGGAAGAAGGCCTCTGGAGCATTCAGGGTGACCCCACCGAAGGAGCCCTGCTGGTTGCCGCGCGCAAGGCCGGGCTGACTGAGGATATGCTGGACACCCGCTATGAAAGGGTTGCAGAACTCCCCTTCTCCTCAGAACGAAAAATGATGTCCACGCTGCATACTGACAGCCAGAAACAGAAATCCATTCAAGTATTTACAAAAGGTGCCCCCGATGTGCTTCTGGGCCGCTGTGACCGTGAGCGCGTGGGTGACAGCACCCGCCCCTTAACACCGGAACGTCGTAGCGAGATTCTGCAGGCCAACGAACAGCTGGCCGGAGAAGCGCTACGCACTCTGGGTGTGGCGGCGAGATTTGTGCCAGCAAGCGATTTCGATGCCCAGCAGGTCGATGAGGACCTCGAGCAGGACCTGGTGTTCGTCGGCCTGATCGGCATGCTCGACCCGCCCCGTGAAGAAGCCAGGCAGGCCGTCGCCCAGGCCCGAAGTGCCGGCATCCGCCCGGTAATGATCACCGGCGACCATCCGGTCACTGCCGCTGTTATTGGCAGGGATCTGGGCATCTGCACCGATGGACGCGCGGTCACGGGCGAGGAAATTGACCAGATGACGGATGAGGCACTGCACAGTGCAGCACAGGACATCTCTGTCTATGCCCGGGTCAACCCCGAGCATAAACTGCGTATCGTGAAGGCTCTGCAGAAGGGTAACAACATAGTTGCCATGACCGGCGACGGGGTGAACGACGCACCTGCGCTGAAAGCAGCCGATATCGGTATAGCCATGGGCATTACCGGTACCGATGTATCCCGCAAGGCTTCGGATATCATTCTCGCCGACGACAACTTCGCCACCATTGTTGCCGCCGTGGAAGAAGGTCGTGCTATTTTCGCCAATATCCGCAAGTTCCTGCGCTACCTTCTGTCATCCAATATTGGCGAAGTGCTGACCATGTTTTTCGGGGTGCTTCTGGCGGATGTGATCGGGCTGACCACAAACGGTGCCGGCCTGGCTCTGCCCTTGCTGGCAACCCAGATTCTGTGGATCAACATGGTCAGCGACGGCGCACCAGCCCTGGCGCTAGGATTGGATCCGGGTTCTGAGGAGGCAATGACCAAGCCACCACGACCCCGGGAGGAAGGCGTGATCACGCGCAGTATGTGGGCAGGAATCGTGTTCGTAGGCACAATCACCGCCGCCGGCACCCTGTTTGTGCTGGATGCTTCCCTTCCCGGGGGGCTGGTGGCCGGCACAGGCACTCTTGCCTATGGCCAGACCATGGCCTTCACCACTTTGGTACTCTTCTCGTTGTTCACCGTATTCACATCACGTTCGGACGAACAGAGTGCCTTCAGCGGGCTGTTCTCCAATCCATGGCTGTGGGCTGCCGCAGGCGTGTCACTGCTGCTGCAAGTGGCGGTGGTCTACCTGCCGTTTTTGCAAAAGCCATTTTCTACCGTCAGCCTCAGCCTCGACGACTGGCTGTTCTGTACTCTGGTCGCCAGCTCCGTGTTATGGCTTCGGGAGCTGAGCAAGCTGATCATCCGTGTACAAAAAAGCAGGTCTGCTTCAGTCGCTGCGAGCAGTCCTTAATCCGTTTTTTCTGCCCCCTGAACGCATAAAACCCCGGAGTTCCGGGGTTTTCTGTCAGTAACAGGCCCGGTTAGAGCCTGTACTGCATGTTTCCCGATTAAAGGAAACTCAGATCTTGCCAACCAGGTCCAGTGAAGGAGACAGGGTAGCTTCGCCTTCCTTCCACTTGGCCGGGCATACTTCACCCGGATGGTTGCGTACGTACTGGGCGGCTTTAACCTTGCGCATCAGGTCATCTGCATCACGGCCAATACCTTCTGCCGTGATTTCCATCGCCTGGATGATGCCGTCCGGATCAATCAGGAAGGTAGCGCGGTCTGCCAGGCCCTGGCCTTCACGCATCACACCAAAGTTATTGGTGATGGTGCCGGTCTGGTCGCCAACCATGTAGTAGTTGATCTTGCCAATGGTCTCGGAGCTGTCGTGCCACGCTTTGTGGGTGAAGTGTGTGTCGGTAGACACAGAGAATACTTCAACACCCAGCTTCTGCAATTCTTCGTAATGGTCCGCTACGTCACCCAGCTCGGTGGGGCAAACGAAGGTGAAATCTGCAGGGTAGAAGAAAAAGATCGCCCACTTGCCTTTTACATCGGCTTCGGAGATTTCTACAAACTCGCCCTGCTTGAAGGCCGTTGCGTTAAACGGTTTGATTTCGCTGTTGATCACACCCATTGAAAACACTCCTTTTGGTTCGCTTGCGTGTAAATGAATCTACGGTTGATATCGTAATCAACGAGTCTAATTCAGTAAAATTGATTATTTACAAGATCGCGATAGCAAATATCTATCCATGTGTCTGGTTTGCTTTCACCTGCATCCCCCAAGGCCCCGTATCAGGGTTGCGTTGTGCAGAAAGCCCTTTCGGGGTCAACCTTCGGCACAGGCTTCGCCGGCAGCAGGCACAGGCTCATCTTCGCATTGAAGACCAGAACCCGCTCTATGATAGGCGCCGCGCAAATATTAGCAATACGTGTTGTAACCCAGGGGTTGGCCACCTTTGCTTTCACGGGCCGCCAGCCAGTTGTCAAGATCCGGCAGCGCAAGCGGGCGGGCATAGAGATACCCTTGGGCCAGATCACAGCCGTGAGCACGAAGGAACTGCTCATCTTCAATCGTCTCAACGCCCTCCGCCACAACCGTCATACCCAGTTCGTGGGCCATGTTGAGGGTCGAGCGGACGATTACCTGGTTACCCGGGGATTCCTGGATATGGGAGACAAAGGATTTGTCGATTTTAAGCACCGAGGCGCGCAAGCTCTGGAGGTAGGCGAGCGAGGAATAACCAGTGCCGAAATCATCAATGGCGAGAGTGGCGCCGCTGTCAACCAGTTCGCTGACCAGTGCCAAAGCGCGATCTTCATTACCCAGTAAGGCGGTTTCCGTTATTTCACACTCAATATTGAAATAACCACTGCTGGAGCTGAGCAGATCCTTGAGGCCGGCAATGAAGTTGCGATCCTGAAACAGACGTGCCGAAAGGTTCAAGGCCATATTACGGGGCCGGCCTTTTTTCTGCCACTCGGCTTCCTGGGCAAGTAGTGTCTCCACCACCCAGCGGGTCAAGGGTACGATCTGCCGGGAGTTCTCGGCAACTTCGATAAACTGGGTAACGGGTACCACCTCCCCGGCGTTCTGGGGCCAGCGCAACAAGGCCTCGCAGCCCATGGGGACCAGAGTTTGCAGATCCAGTTTGGGCTGATACACCAGGTGAAACGCATCGTTACTGATGTGAGCGCGTATGGCGGGTACCAGTTCCAGCCTGCGCATGGCGGCCTGGCTATCGTTCTGGCTGTAGCACCGGACACCAACACCCTCGAGCTTTCCAAGCCGCATGGCATCCATTGCCTGCCGTAACAGGATTTCTGCCTGTGTCGCAGATCCACCATGGGAGGCATGATCAACCGCGGTTTCAGGGCCGTCAAATTCAGACACTCCGGCAGTTGCGGATATCTGCAACGGGATATCTCCGGTGATATCCAGGGTCAGCTTGCTTTCCAGATTTTCCAGCAGGTGTTCACAGAACTGGCAACCACCCGCGGCAAAACGCAGGCCCGGCAGCCAAAGGGCAAAGCCATCACCGCCGATGCGCGCACACTGCCCAAGGTTGCCAACATAAGCCTCAATACGCTCAGCTACGGCTTTGAGTAACTGATCACCGGCAGCGTGGCCGTAGGTATGGTTTACTTCGCGAAAATAATCAATATCAAGACAGATCAGGCAGCCATGCTGGTGAAGCCGAAGGGATCCGTTAATACGATCAAAAAAAGCCGACCGATTGAGCAATCCGGTAAGGCTGTCGTAGGTTGCACGGTATTCCAGTTCCCGCTCCCGCTCCACGCGTTCACGCAGATCGCGAAGAACAACGGTGAAGATGGCCTCTGCGGATGTGTGAACCCGGCTGACCGTGGCCTGAACGGGAATCTGTTCACCGGTCCGGGTAAGGAGGTGGGTATCGAAAGGTATAGTTGGCAGTGCCATCAAACCGTGGCGGGCATCCGGCAGGCACTCACTCAGCAGCGTGTTCTGCATCTGGCCTTCTGATCTTCCGCAAAGCGTCTGTATGGACTGGTTGGCTTTGGTAATGACCCCATTGCGGTCGACACACAGAATGTAATCGTTGGTGGTGGCAACGATGCGATCAAGCAGTGCCTCATTATCCCGTAGACTGATCTGTAACCAGAGACGGTCCAGCGTGGCACTGTCGAGTCGCGCAAGGTTGATCGCCACGTAAACCAGCACACTCAGAAACAGGGGCTTGAACACATCAAGCAGCAGGCGGGCCTCAACGTGAACCAGCGTGAACACACCAAGCCAGGCCGCAATCATCACAACCAGAACCTGCAAGCCCCGCTGCCATCCGGTGCGGCTGAAAACCAGTGTGGCACCAAGCCAGAACAGGGCAAAAACACCTATGCCAGCCGCTGGTGCAACCGCATAGAGCCCGCCATTACGGAGGGTTTGGGCACCCAGCGCCTGGATAACCGCCCCCGGAAGCACGTGATGGACAGGGGTCGCCAGATTATCGCCCAGCTCAATAGCGGTTGAGCCGATAATCACATCCCGCCCCTCCAGAACCCGGTCTGGAACCCTGCCCTCAAGAAGATCGATAAAGCTGACATAGCGAAAAGATTCGGGCGAAATGGTGTAGTCGATCCAGGTGCCGGTGTCGGCCTGCCCCGCCATAGCGTTCCAGGCTCCCCGGTAAAAACGGTCCTGCCAACGGAAACCTACGGAAAGGAAACGTACCAGGCCGTCCTCCTCCGGATACATGTTGACAGACACCAGCTCCACACTCTCGGCGAGGCCTGACAAGGGGCGGCGGATCATCAGGTCTGATTCGGTCTGGCTGCGTCGCTGAACGAAAACGGGTAGGAAGGTGGGCACTTTTTCCGATATGGAGCGAATGGCTTCTCCGAGCTCCGTGTCGCCACCCAGGCTGGAGGTAGCACTGAAATCCACATCCACCATCAAGGACCGGATATCCGACTCACCAAGTGCGTTGATTGCGGACGCGAACACGCTTCTGGGCCAGGGCCAATGCCCCAGGGCTTCGATACTCGCGGAATCAATTTCAAGTATGAGCAGTTTGCTTGGCTGCTCCTCCACCAGCAGACCAATAATGCGATCACGGAGCCCGAATTCCGCCCGCTCCAGCAAGCCCGGCCACCACAGGAGCACAAAGACAACGGCTGCCAGCAGAGCCGAAAGCACGACCTTGCCGGCAGAACCCGATGTGAGACGACGATCTACTTCAGCAGACATACCTGTCAGTCATCATCATCGTCATCGTCATCGTCATCGTCATCGTCGTCATGGTCGTGATCGTCATGACCATTGCCATTACCATTGCCATGATCATAATGGCCATTACCATTACCGTTGCCATGACCACCGCCCATGTCGTCGTCTGAGCCGTCATCAGCGCCACCGCCGGTATCGTCGTCATCCCCCGCCCCATCATTACCATCAGGTTCAGGACCCGCACCGGCATCATCTGCTCCCTGGTTGCTGCCCGGGTTGTCTGCGGCAATAACAGCCTGTTCGGAAGCCACCTCGGTCATGGCTTCCAAAGCGCTTTCAAAACTGTCTTGCGTGTCATCAATGGCTGGCTGGAAGGCGTCGGGCGCGGAAGCCGGCGAGGCGGCAGACCTTTGTGGAACCTGTTCGTAAGAGCGGATTCCCGCCTGCTCAGCACCGATTCCCGCAACATCTCCCGGCTCGAGTATCTGAATGCTGCCGGTGGCGATATCCAGCACCTCGAGCGAACCTTCCGTAAGCGTTACTGTGGAGGAGGACTGGGTGGAGACAATAACAAAGCGGGTACCCTTTACCGTGGAGACGAGAAACGGCGTTTCCACACTGAACTGGTCTGGCTGGCGCTCAATGCGATAAAAAACCGTACCAAACCATTGTTTAATCTTTGTAACCAGGCCCTCCGCGCCGTCAGCATCCGCTTGCAGCACAACGTGGGAACTGCTTTTAAGCTCAAACTCGGAGCCGGACTGGGCCAGCAAGCCGGTGCTGTCTTCCAGCGTCCGAAACTCGACAGGCACAGAAACCGACATGCCTGCTTCTGCTTTTTCCCAGGCATCATTCGCGGTAGCACGAAACTGCACAAGCCCCGAAACTTCCTCAACCCGAACCTGCTCTGCCGCCACGCCTATGGTTGCCAGCAGCAGAGCCGAAAAAGCCAGTAAAACCCGACAGGTATTGCTCCTGCCCAATTTGGTAAAGAAGCGCATCTTCGAGCCCCCGTTTTTCGGTCGTGGCGGTTTCTGATTTTTTTCCTGATTTTTCTTTTTTAAAACAATTTTTTACAAATAGCGGCGCATTAAAAGGCTAATCTGCCTCCATAATAAACCTATTGGCGATAAATACCGTGTGCGTAAAGGTAACAAAGTGTTTCATCCTGTTGCTGGCACTCAGCCTGGCTTCGCTGAGCGCATCAGCCCAGACCCAGCCCACAGGTGCCGTCCTTTTTGAAGGTGTAACAGCCTTTGGGCCGGAGCAACTGCTCCCGCTGTACGCCAACCTTCTAGGTAAAACGGCAGATAGCCATCAGCAGTCACGGCTGCGCGCAGGAACGCGGGACTATTATCTGCGCCAGGGCTACCTGGCGCCAGCGGTCACCGTAAACGTGCATCCGGACAGCGAATCGATTCTGGTGGTACAGGTGGATGAGCCCCAAATCGCCGAAATCCGTGTTACCGGTGGCGTTTCCCGAAAGCGTACAACGGTTCGGGAGCGCTCAAAACCACTACTGACACGCTCACCGGTCTCTACCACGGATATTGATCGCTTCTCCCGCGCCCTTGAGCAAACAACAGGGGTGGGGCTGAAGACAAACGTTGAAGAAATTTCTGCGGGTCGCTACCGGATCACCTACATGATTGCCCCAAGGATTCGCGGGGAACTGACCTACAGCGCAGAAGGCAGTCAGCGGCTGGGGCAACACCTGGCAGGTGGCAGCGTGAGCGTGTACGGGCCGGGCGCAGGCCTCAGGGAGGTATACGTATCCGGCCTTCATACCCTGGAGTCGGCGGGCTACCGCAATATAGGTACAGGCCTGTCTTTCTCCGCTTCCGGGCGCGACACGTTTTATGCGGATATCAGTGCCTCACGGGCAGTACCCCAGGACGATAATACCAGCCCGAGCAGGGTCTACCGGCGCGTCTGGTCGCGACTCAAGTGGCGCCACGATGTCATCGACTCAGGCACATTGTCGCTGGCCCTTGATGGCAGTGTTACGTTGCGGGACTACACACGATCACGGGGCGATGAGACAGAGATTGACGAGAAACTGCGCATGGCCACTGTCGGCGCCTTGGCCTATATAAAGGGCAAGAACAGCACATCGCGCGTTGGTGTGTCTGGCCGCACCGGTATCGATGCACTCGGCGCAGACCGCCGTGGCAGCCGGGCGAATGATGCCATTGACGTGGCGTTCCAGCTTTTCGATGCACGCTACACTCTGTGGCACGGCCTGCCCGCTGAGTTTTCATTGAAGCTGGACATAGAAGGCCAGTACTCGGACGATAACCTGCCTTATTCCCAGCGCTTCTCGGTGGGCAATGGGCGCCTTGCCAGAGCTTATGAACCGGGCGAATTCAGTGGCGACTCTGGCATAGGGACAAAGCTTGAACTTCGGCGCGGATTCAATAACGACCGGTGGATCCCTGGAGCTCGCTGGGTGCCTTACGTTTATTACGGCATAGCTACCGCCCGTGAGAATGAAACCCGGGAAAGCCACTCAGGCGCAGCCTCCGGCCTGGGGCTGAGGCTGCTCACCGGTTCCGTCTCTGCCTATATTGAACTGGGCAAGCCCCTGACCTCGGAATCCGAGTACAAGGACAATCAGGCGCGGCTTACGGGGCGGATCACCACGTATTTCTGACCCGCAAAATGATTACCTGCCGGTTACAGGTGTGTTGTTTTTGACGGTGTGCCGCTTCAGCCGACTACAATGGTTGGTATGAAGCCATCAAACCGTATAAGGGCAACCATGGATCAAGACGCACAAAGCGAGCCCGGCCCAAGCAATACCGACCGCACCACAACGCCGCAGCAAGCACTGCTGGAAGCGGTTAATATCCGCAGCATGTCGCTGGTGATTATCGCCAGTATAGCGTCTGTCTTTTTTATCAACTGGGCCCAGTCTGTTCTGCTTCCACTGGTGGTTGCTGTTCTGATCAGTTACGCCCTCGACCCACTGGTATCAACCCTTGACCGCCTGAAGTTTCCGCGACCATTGAGCGCCGCGATCGTGCTGATCGCATTAC
>JACDJA010000254.1_pt1 | contig 68588 bp, 64 predicted proteins | sample 7449241 | NCBI WGS metagenome assembly JACDJA01 (sample SAMN14253289, study PRJNA609438) | sludge metagenome | isolation source: initial anaerobic sludge | collected 2018-12-20 | reverse complement strand
TCTTGCTGATCCGCTAAACAAACGACGTAACCGATCCGGTAAACCCGTCTCCGATGCTCGGAGATGCCCCATTGATCCTCGATGAGCCGCTGGTGCCCCGTAAACAAGTGCTCGACAGTCTCCATGAACGTCTGCGGGCGGTTCTCCGCATCTCCCTCGAACTCGGCCGCTGGAAAATAACGAAGCGGCGATAGCCGGCGTCGACGTTCAGCTCAGGCCAGTCGCAGCCGTCCAGTACCCGCTCGTTCTATGGCGGCACGCAATCTTCTGTATGAAGATTCAGCCATCATGCGTTCTCCGTCTACTCGCAACGTTTGTTCAGACCGCTGTGTGGGCGGCCCTGCGAGCGAGTCGCGATCGCCTGGTTTGATCTCGACGCTTCGCGATCGAATTCGATATCTCCACTACAGCCTTCGAACGGAAAAGGCATACGTGTACTGGACGCGCGCCTTCATTCGCTACAACGGAATGCGTCATCCGAGGGAGCTTGGCAAGGTCGAGGTCGAGCGTTTTCTCGCGCATATCGCGAACGAGCGGCATGTGTCCGTCTCAACGCACAAGCAGGCCTCGTGCGCGATTCTCTTTCTCTACCGGGCGGTCCTCGGGCAGGAGCTTCCGTGGATGGAGGATCTGGGCCGACCGAAGTCGCGGGTGCGAGTCCCCACAGTGTTGTCGCGCGAGGAGGTGGCGCGCTTGCTGGGCGTCATGGCGCCTTCCGGAACTTCCGGCTTGATTGCGCGTGCCCTTTACGGCACCGGAATGCGTCTGGGCGAATGCCTGCAACTTCGCGTCAAGGACGTCGATTTCGATCGGGCCGTCGTCGTCGTCCGCCAGGGAAAGGGCGGCAAGGATCGTGTGGTGAGGCTGCCGGAAGCGCTTCGGCGCAACTCGAGCGCGCACGTGAAACATGGAAGCGGGACCGGGCGGCGGGCGTGCCGGGCGTGGAGATGCCCGATGCGCTTGCGCTCAAGTTGCCGCATGCCGGCGAATCGTGAAGTTGGTTCTGGGTCTGGCCGGCGGGCGCTCTATCGGTCGATCCGCGTAGCCGTGTTCGGCGCAGGCATCATCTCTATCGCGAGACGATCGGCCGCGCCATTGCCCGCGCGGCGGGCGCGGCGCGAATCGGCAAGCAGTGACCGCGCATACGCTTCGGCACTCGTTTGCGACGCATCTGCTCGAGTGCGGCGTGGACATTCGACGCGTGCAGGAATTGCTCGGACACAGCGATGTGAGTACGACATGATCTACACGCACGTGCTGAAGTCGGGTGCCGCCGGAACGCCCAGTCCGCTCGACGGTCTGTTGATCGAGAGCCCGGCCTTGAGCGAAGCGGACGACGCGTTGGGCGTGGGGCGGTATGCGGACCCATGCCGCGACTCGAAGCTCGCAGTCTTCAGGTCGCCCGTCATCGGGACATCGCAGGGCCCCGACGATCGGTCCTAGCATGAGCGCTCGTCTCGTCCCGTTGGGAGGTTGATATGAGCGTCTCGCATGGCCGCCGCGCAGGCGGCGCTACCCGTCGGAAGACATGCTCGGGACTGCCTCTCCGCCCTGCGGATCGACCGCTCGTCCGCCCTGTGCAGGCGGAGCAGCAGCGCATTGCTACCGTCGCTGCATGAACGCGCGCACCGGCCCCGTCGCGGTGGCGGCCGTACCTGCGCCGTTGCCTGCGCTCGGCCGGTCGGGTTGTCGCGTGACGGTCGAGGACCTGCTTCCCGCGCTCGTCGACGAGCGGATCATCTCCCGCGAAGACGCCGACTCGGTCGCCCTGTACGCGAACCTTTCGAGCAGCGAGCAGCACGCGCTGGTCGCGATCGCGCGGCGCAAGTTGCGTTCCCCCGCGACCAACCGGCTCGTCGACCTCGACTCGCTCGTCCCGTGGTTCGCGCAGCGCGTGGGCCTGCCGCACGTGCGCATCGACCCGCTGAAGGTCGATCTCGCCCGTGTCTCCGACGTCATGTCGAGCCAGTACGCGACGCGCTTCAAGATCCTGCCGATCGCCGTCGACGCCTCGGGTGTGACGATCGCCACCGCCGAGCCCTTCGTCTCCGACTGGGTCGACGAGCTCGGCGCGCTGCTGCGCAAGCCGATCCGCCGCGTCGTCGCCGATCCGCAGGACATCGCGCGCTACATCGTCGAGTTCTTCACGCTCGCGCGCACGGTGCGCGGTGCTCAGAAGAATGGCGCGACCGCGTACCAGAGCAACTTCGAGCAGCTGGTCGAGCTCGGCCGCTCGGGCCGCAACGTCGACGCGAACGACCAGCACATCGTCACGATCGTCGACTGGCTGTGGCAATACGCGTTCGACCAGCGCGCGAGCGACATCCACCTCGAGCCGCGGCGCGAGACTGGATCGATCCGCTTCCGCATCGACGGCGTGCTGCACAACGTCTACCAGCTGCCCGCTTCGGTGCTCGCCGCGATGACGAGCCGCATCAAGCTGCTCGGACGCATGGACGTGATCGAAAAGCGCCGCCCGCAGGACGGACGCATCAAGACGCGTACCGCCGACGGCCGCGAGATCGAGTTGCGGCTTTCGACGCTGCCGACCGCTTTCGGCGAGAAGCTCGTGATGCGCATCTTCGACCCCGAAGTGCTGGTGCGCAGCTTCGCCGAGCTCGGCTTCCACGACGACGAGCTGGAGGTCTGGGAGTCGATGACGACGCGGCCGAACGGCATCGTCCTCGTCACCGGACCGACCGGCTCGGGCAAGACGACGACCCTGTACGCGACGCTCAAGGGCCTGGCGAGCGACGAGGTGAACGTCTGCACGGTCGAGGATCCGATCGAGATGGTCGAGCCCGCGTTCAACCAGATGCAGGTGCAGCACGGCATCGAGCTCGGTTTCGCCGACGGCATCCGTGCGCTGATGCGCCAGGATCCCGACATCGTGATGGTCGGCGAAATCCGCGACCTCGAGACCGCCGAGATGGCGATCCAGGCGGCGCTCACCGGCCATCTGGTTCTGTCGACGCTGCACACGAACGACGCGCCATCGGCGATCACGCGGCTGCTCGATCTCGGCGTGCCGCCGTACCTGCTGAACGCCACGCTCGTCGGCGTGATGGCACAGCGCCTGGTACGCACGCTGTGCGAATCGTGCAAGGAGCCGACCGGAGAACTCGCCGACGAACAGTGGAACGCGCTGATCCGGCCGTTTCGCGCGCCGAAACCGGCGCGCGTCTACCGGCCGGTCGGTTGCCTCGAATGCAGGATGACCGGCTATCGCGGCCGCAGCGGCCTGTACGAGATGCTGCAACTGGATGCCGACCTGCGCCGCGTGATCGACGAACGGCCCGACCTGGGCGAGATTCGCCGGCGTGCGATGCGCGCCGGGATGCGTCCGCTGCGGCTCGCCGGTGCGCAGAAGATCGCCGCCGGCCAGACGACGATCGACGAAGTGCTGAAGGTGGCGCCGCCGATCGCGGATTGAGACGGGAGTTACCACCCCCTGGTTGAACCGCCGGGCAGGCGAATTGCTGCATCCAGCCCGGAACGCTCGTGAGCCGAAGTCGGGATGCACAGCCGACGACCGCGAGTGCTTCGTATCGATGGCAAACCGATACCAGCGTCACTCGACCTGAGAGAAATGGATTGCGGCGCCGCACGCCGCTCGGCAGGAACTTCCATTTCCTCGAATTCATTTCGCACGCTTCGTTCACGCCGGAACCCGACCGCTTCACAGCCGCGCATCGGTGTCCGCACCGACAGCGCAGTACACGTGCGGCGAGGAGAAGTCCTGGCGCAATCCACGAGTATTCCTCTCACGAAAATGCTTTCTGTTCGCGACCGGGAGCGAGCGACGGTCTCGCCCCGATCGCCGTTCGTCATCGACGACCCGCGGGGTGCGAGCCTGTGCGCACGTCACTGCGGCAACGCTGCGCGACGCTGCGTTTTGTGCCCAGCAGTCGGTTGCTCAATCGAGAATGCAGAGATTTGCGGCGTATCCGCGACGCGCGCGCGACGACGCGCCGTCCCGCCGCGCCGTCCCGCCTAACGCGACCGCCGCAGGTCAGTGGAAGGCCCGCTGAGGATCGGCGAGGAATACGTCGAGGGCAGCGGTTCGAAGCGATGCGGCGGCGGACGCGGAATCATCAGGATCGACGGTCCCGGCGCGCGGCCGTCGGTGCGAGAAGGCCGACGCGTTTCCGCGGCCACCTGGTTCGACTCGATGTCGATGAACACGCGTTGCCCGCCCGCGCAGGGGCGATCGGTGTAGACGAATTCCGGGCACGACCAGAGGTCGACGCTTTCGCCGGCGATTACGAACGGACTCGCACCGAGCCACAACACAGCCAGCAGCGCTCTCATCTCGCACCTCCTGTTTTTCGGCAAGGTAGCGAATCGCGCCCGATCGACGAATCGAATCGTTCACGGAATCCGCCGCAATCGCGGTGTGCCTTGCGCCGGGAGGGGCAACGTTGACACCGCATCCGTGCCTGTTAGCGTCTGCTGACGGCGGGACGATCGACGTTGCCGGAGCGCACGCGTGCGATCCGGCCACCGCCATGCCACAGAGGTAGCGCATGAAACCGACAGCATCCGATATCGATCTGGCACGACGCTGGCTGCTTGCAGCCGGCACCGGCGGCGCGGCCGCCGGCCTGGCGGGCTGGAGCCCGGCAGGGCTCGCACAGCCCAAGGCATTGCCGCCGGTCGCCGCGTTCAAGGACGCGTCTCGCATGATCGTGCACAGCGCCAACGGCATCGAAACGCGGCGCGACGCCTTCGGCAGCAGCGACATCACCGACATCGACGCGCTGTTCCTTCGCAACAATGCGAACCCTCCCGGCGAATCCGCGATCGCCGACCCCGATGCCTGGCAGATCGCAATCGATGGTGTCGTCTCGCCGCGCACGCTCACGGTGAAAGAGCTGAAGAACCTCGGCCTCGGCAACGTCGCGATGGTCCTGCAATGCTCGGGCAACGGACGCGCGTTTTTCGATCATCGTGCCTCGGGCTCCCAATGGAGCGTCGGGGCGGCCGGGAACACCTTGTGGAGCGGCGTCCCGGTGCGCGATGTCGTACGACTGCTCGGAGGCGTTCGCGGAGGCATGCGCTACATGACGGGTACCGGCGGCGAGGCGATCCCTGCGGGCATCGACCGCAACCAGATCGTCGTCGAGCGCTCGGTACCGTGGACCGAACTGGAAAACGCGATTCTTGCGTGGGAACTCAACGGCAGGCCGCTGCCGCTGGCGCACGGAGGCCCGCTGCGGTTGATCATTCCCGGTTATTACGGCGTGAACAACATCAAGTACATCGAGCGCCTCGCGTTCACGCCCGAAGAAACGCAGGCAAACATCCAGCGCTCCGGCTACCGCGTGCGCGCAGTCGGCAGGAAAGGAGACCCGACGCAGCCGAGCATGTGGCAGATGAACCTGAAGTCCTTCGTCACGCATCCCGCGGGGAACGGCGAGACGCTTCGGGCAGGCCCGCTGCAGGTGCACGGCGTGGCCTTCACCGGTGGCAGCCCCGTCCAATCGGTGGAAGTGTCGGCCGACGGCGGCAGGACGTGGAACCGGGCACAGTTCTTCGGCCCCGACATGGGGCCATACGCATGGCGACAGTTCGTCTGGCCGGTGGTGCTGCAGCCCGGCTCGTACCGGTTCACGAGTCGCGCGATCGCCGCGGACGGGTCGGTCCAGCCGGAGCTGCGCATCGAGAACGAACGCGGCTATGCGAACAACAGCTGGCGCGACCATGCGGTCGATGTGACCGTCGCTTGAGATGAGCCCGCGCCGGCGGCATCGCCCGATGGATCGTTCGATGTGCTGCCGGGCGATCGCAGCGGCACTCTCGCTCGTCGTATCGGGCGCCGCGCTGGCCGATGAGCTCGGCCTCGAAGTGTTCACGAAGATCGCCCAGCCGCCGTGCGCGTTGTGCCACACGCTGCAGGCAGCTGGCGCGACCGGAGCGGTCGGCCCGTCGCTGGACGAGCTCGCGCCCGACAAGGAAAGGGTCGTCCGTGCGGTACGTGACGGCGTCGGCATCATGCCGAGCTTCGACGGTCAATTGACCCCGCAGCAGATCGAGGCGGTCGCCGAGTTCGTCGCGAAGGTCGCGGCCAGTCGCTGAGGCGTTCGTCGATGCGTGCGCCCGCTGAACCTGCCGCGGCTAGCGCGTGAACGTGCCCGCCTGGAGCGGGTTCAGGTCAGGTCTTCGTTTCGTCGAACACTTCGCGCGCGATCCGGAAACTGTCGATCGCTGCGGGTACGCCGCAATAGATGGCTGCCTGCAGGAAGACTTCGGCGATCTCTTCTTTCGTGACGCCGTTGTTCAACGCGCCGCGCACGTGCAGCCGGATCTCGTGCGGCCGGTTCAGCGCCGTCAGCATGGCGAGATTGAGCAGGCTGCGCGTCTTGCGCTCCAGGCCGGGACGGTTCCAGATCTCGCCCCAGCAATATTGCGTGACGAGTTCCTGCATCGGCCGGTTGAAGTCGTCCGCCGAGCGGATCGAGCGGTCGACATACTCGGCACCGAGCACTTCGCGGCGCACTTTCAGGCCTCGTTCGAACAGATCCTGGTTCATGCGTTCTCCTCTGCGGGGGTCGAAACAAGCCGCCGACTACTTCGACAGCTCGCGCATCGCGCGTTCGAGCCCCTGCAGCGTCAGCGGATACATCCGGTTCTGCAGGACCTGGCGGATCACCGCGATCGACTGCCGATATTCCCAGACGCCTTCGGGTTCCGGATTGAGCCACGCGAACTTCGGAAAGCGCTCGACCAGGCGTCGCAACCAGACGGCGCCCGCTTCCTCGTTGTTGTACTCGACCGAACCGCCGGGCTGCAGCACCTCGTAGGGGCTCATCGTCGCGTCGCCGACGAAGATCAGCCGGTAGTCGGCGTTGTACTTGCGCAGGATGTCCCAGGTGTCGAAGCGTTCGGCGTGGCGGCGGCGGTTGTTCTTCCACACGTGGTCGTAGACGCAGTTGTGGAAATAGTAGAACTCGAGGTGCTTGAACTCGGTCTTCGCTGCCGAGAAGAGTTCCTCGGTCTGCTGGATGTGGTCGTCCATCGTGCCGCCGACGTCGAGCAGCATCAGCACCTTGATCGTGTTGTGCCGCTCCGGAACCATCCGGATGTCGAGCCAGCCTGCGTTGCGCGCCGTCGAGGCGATCGTGTCGTCGAGGTCGAGCTCCTCTTCGGCGCCTTCGCGAGCGAACTTGCGCAGCCGGCGCAGGGCGACCTTGATGTTGCGCGTGCCCAGTTCGACCTGGTCGTCGTAGTCGCGGTATGCGCGCTGCTCCCAGACTTTCACCGCCGTGCGGTTGCCGGCCGACGGGCCGCCGATGCGGATGCCTTCCGGGTGATAGCCGCCGTTGCCGAAGGGCGAGGTGCCGTTCGTGCCGATCCACTTGCTGCCGCCCTCGTGGCGACCTTTCTGCTCTTCGAGCAGCTCGCGCAGCCGTTCGAGCAGCTTGTCGATCCCGCCCATCGCCTCGATCGCCGCCTTCTCCTCGGGCGTGAACTCGCGCTGCATCCGGCGCTCGAGCCACTCCAGCGGCAGGTCGACGTCGATGCCGGGGATCGCCCGTACGCCGTTGAAGTAGGCGCCGAAGGCCTTGTCGAACTTGTCGAAGTTGCGCTCGTCCTTCACCAGCGCCGCGCGCGAGAGGTAGTAGAACTCGTCGATCGAAGGCCCGATGACGTGTTCGCGCATGCCCTCGAGCAGCAGCAGGTATTCCTTGATCGAGACGGGCAGCTTCGCGCCGCGCAGGTGCAGGAAGAAATCGATCAGCATCGGCGTTCTCCGCCGTTTCCTAGCGGTTGTGGCGGGCCATGAAGATGAGCCGCTCGAACAGGTGCACGTCCTGCTCGTTCTTCAACAGCGCGCCGTGCAGCGGCGGGATGACGCTCTTGCCGTCCTTCGCGCGCAGCGCCTCGGGCGGAATGTCCTCGGCCACCAGCAGTTTGAGCCAGTCCAGCAGCTCGCTGGTGGACGGCTTCTTCTTCAGCCCCGGAAGCTCGCGCATCTGGAAGAAAGCCTCGAGCGCCTCCTTGAGAAGCGCCTTCTTCAGTCCGGGGAAATGCACATCGACGATGGCCTGCATCGTCTCCTTGTCGGGAAACTTGATGTAGTGGAAGAAGCACCGGCGCAGGAACGCGTCGGGCAGCTCCTTCTCGTTGTTCGACGTGATCATCACCACCGGCCGGTGCCTTGCGCGCACGAGCTGCCGCGTCTCGTAGACGTAGAACTCCATCCGGTCGAGCTCGCGCAGCAGGTCGTTGGGGAACTCGATGTCGGCCTTGTCGACTTCGTCGATCAGCAGCACGACCGGGCGTTCCGACTCGAACGCCTGCCACAGGACGCCCTGCACGATGTAGTTGTCGATGTCGCGCACGCGCGCGTCGCCGAGTTGGGAGTCGCGCAGCCGCGACACCGCGTCGTATTCGTACAGACCCTGCTGCGCCTTCGTCGTCGACTTGATGTGCCACTGCAGCAGCGGCATGTCGAGCGCCGAAGCGACTTCTTCGGCGAGCATGGTCTTGCCGGTGCCGGGTTCGCCCTTGATCAGCAGCGGACGCTGCAACTGGATGGCGGCATTGACGGCGAGCTTCAGATCGTCGGTGGCGACGTAGGTGTCGGAGCCCTGGAAACGCATGATTTTCGGAAGTTGCGGCCGTGCAGCCACGGCCCGTCGAATGGATCCATCGAGTATACGGGAACGCCCCTGCCGGCCGGGTTGCTGGACTGGCCGGAAGCGACTCCGCTAGAATTCGGGCACCCATAAACACGACAAGGCCCGCGTCGACTGGCGCTGCGGCCGGAGACCCATGAACCACAACAGCTTGATTGCCGCCGGATTCGCGGCGGCGATGCTGCTGCCTTGCGTTGCCTCGGCGCAGGCTTCGTCGCAGGACGCGGCGCCGGCGCAGGACCAGCAGGCGACGCAGGGAAGCGCCGAAGCCGGGCGCGAGAAGAACTCGATGTGCATCGGCTGCCACGAGATCCCCGGATACAAGTCTTCGTTCCCGAGCGTGTATCACGTGCCGCGCATCATCGGGCAGAACGCGCAGTACATCCAGTCCGCGCTGCGCGAGTACCGCAGCGGCGACCGCAATCATCCGACGATGACCGCGGTGGCAGAAGGCCTGAGCGACCGCGACATCGCCGATCTCGCTGCCTACTATGGCTCGAAACGAGACGGTTCGAAATGAGCGCAGGGATCGAAATGGACGGAGATCGAAACGAGCGGATCGAAATGAACAGGCGCGCATCGAAGCTTTCCCCGACGAGTCCTCGTTTTCTCACGTTCGCCGTCGCGCTCGCCGCCGTCGCCGCCTTCGGTCCGCCGGCCCACGCGCAGAACATCGACGCCGGTCGCCAGAAGGCCGACGAGGTGTGCGCGGCCTGCCACGGCAAGGACGGCAACACGCCGATCGACCCGTCGTACCCGAAGCTGGCCGGTCAATACCAGGATTACCTCGAGCATTCGCTGCTCGACTACAAGCACGACCGGCGCAAGAACCCGATCATGGGCGCGCAGGCCAAGCCGCTGTCGCGCGCCGACATCCGCAATCTGGCCGCGTACTACGCGAGCCTGCCGGCCTCGATCAGCAACCATCGATGAAGGCGACGCGACGATGAGCGCTGCTCGTGCACCGGCGTCGTTCGCCACCGCCGATCTGTGCGACGCGAACGAGCAGCGCCTGGCGGCAGGCGAAGCGCACGTGCTGGCGCCGGTGTTCCGCAGCTACGGTCGCAAGACGCGCTTTGCCGGTGAGATCCAGACCGTTCGCTGCTTCGAGGACAACTCCGCCGTGCGCAGTGCGCTCGAGCAATCGGGCAACGGCCGCGTGCTCGTCGTCGACGGCGGCGCCAGCCTGCGTTGCGCGCTGCTCGGCGGCAACCTCGCGCAACTCGCGCAGCGCAACGGATGGATCGGCGTGGTCGTCGATGGCTGTGTGCGAGATGTTGCCGAGATCGACGCCTGCGACGTCGGCGTACGTGCGCTCGCGGCGCTGCCGCGTCGCAGCGAGAAACGCGGCGAAGGCGCGGTCGGCGAGGTCGTGCGCATCGGCGGCGTGCGCATCGCCCCCGGACACTGGTGCTACGCCGACGAGGACGGCATTCTCGTGAGCACCGCCGCGCTGCTATAGCAGTCCGTCGAAGCCCACGCAGTCGACTTCTTCGCCCGCCGCGACCGATCCCTGGTCGTGGTGCAGGACGACGACGCAGTTCGCTTCGGACATCGAGCGCAGCACCCCCGAGCCCTGATTGCCCATCGTGCGCACTTCCATGCGGCCGTCGGCGCCGAGCGTGAGCTTCGCGCGCTGATACTCGGTTCGACCGGGACGCTTGCGCATCGGCTCGAGCGAGCGCGCGCGCACCCACGGCAGCGGTTGCGGCGTTGCGCCCATCATCTGCAGCAGCGCACCGCGAACGAGAAAGTAGAAGGTGATCATCACCGCCACCGGGTTCCCCGGCAGGCCGAAGTAGCAGGCGCTGCCCACGCGGCCGAAGGCCATCGGACGACCGGGCCGCATCGCGATGCGCCAGAAGGCGACGTCGCCCAGACGCGCCATCACTTCGCGCGTGAAGTCGGCTTCGCCCACCGATACGCCGCCCGACGAGACGATCGCGTCGGCTTCGGACGCCGCGATGCGCATCGCGTCTTCGAGCGCCTGGGGCGAGTCGCGCACGACGCCGAGGTCGACGATCTCGACGCCGAGACGCGCGAGCATCGACCAGATCGTGTAGCGATTGCTGTCGTAGATCTGACCCGGCGCGAGCGTCTCGCCGATCGATCGCAGTTCGTCTCCGGTGGAGAAAAACGCCACCCGCAACCGGCGCCGCACGCCGATCTCGGGGACGCCGAGCGATGCGAGCAGCCCGATGTCGGCCGGTGCGAGCCGCTTTCCGGCGGTGAGCGCGGGTTCGCCGACGCGCAGGTCTTCGCCGCGCAGGCGGCGGTTCTGGCCGCGCTCCTGTCCCGGGGGGACGAGGACGTGGTCGTTCTCCAGGCGGACGACTTCCTGGATGACGACCGTATCGAGCCCGGGCGGCAGCGTCGCGCCGGTCATCACGCGCAGCGCCTCGCCGCGGGCGACCTGGCCGTCGAAGGCGCGGCCGGCGAAGGCGCTGCCGGCGATGCGAAGCCGCGTCGTGTCGCCGACGGCGAGGTCGTCGCCTCGCACGGCGTAGCCATCCATCGCCGAGTTGTCGTGCGGCGGCACGTCGATCGTCGAGACGACGTCGTGCGCGAGCACGCGGTCGAGCGCGCTGCGGATCGCCACGCGTTCGACGAGCGCGACCGTCTCGACGTGGCCGGCAATGATCTCGCGCGCACGTTCGATCGGCAGGTAGGTGCCCGGGTCGACGTCGGAGATGCCGCGTGCCGTGTCGGCGAGCGTGCGTCTGCCAGCCGCGGGTGCAGTCATCGCCATGGCCTCGGCATCGTCACTCGCGCTCCTCGTCCTTCAGTTCCTGCATCGTGTTCAGGTTGCGGAAGGCGTTCGCTTCGTCGTCGAAGTCGACCTCGACCACGCGCAGCGGCGCGTACCACGCGTCGATCTTGCGCCGTCCTTCGGAAAGAAAGCGCTCGAGATTCTCCAGCAGCGAGCGCTCGACGAGCGCGAATACGGGGTGCGAGCGGTTGCCGGTGCGCGCGACGGCCAGTTGCGCGCGCGCGCCGAGCGTGCCCGATGCGTCGATCGCCGCCGCCAGCCGTGCGACCAGGTCCAGCGGCAGGAACGGCGAATCGCAGGGAACGGTTGCCACCCACGGGGTACGGGCCTGCGACATCCCGGCGTGCAGCCCCGCCAGCGGGCCGGCGAAGCCCTCGACGGCGTCGCTCGCGAGGGGGCACCCGAACGCGCGGTAGCGCTCGAGATTGCGATTCGCGTTGATGATCACGGCGCCGACCTGCGGCGCGAAGCGCTCGAGCGCATGCGCGATCATCGGTCGTCCGCGAAAAGGCTGCAGGCCCTTGTCGAGGCCGCTGCCGTCGGCGCTCATGCGTCGTCCGAGACCGCCGGCCAGCACGATGCCGGTGACGTCCTCGCGGCCGATCGTCGCCGGCATCGGAGCTGCTTCGGTGTCGCTGCGGTGCTTCACCGTCGGTGGCACGCGCTCATGCCCAGGCGCGCACCGGCTGGCGCACGAAGCGCTGCGTGCCGGTGAAGAGCAGGTAGTGCTTCCCCTGGCATCGGCCCACCATGGTCAGCCCGACGCGCCGGGCGATCTCATGGCCCATCTGCGTGAGCCCCGAGCGCGACAGCAGGAACGGAATGCCCATCTGCGCGCACTTGATCACCATCTCGGAAGTCAGCCGCCCGGTGGTGTAGAAGATCTTGTCTGCCGCACTCACCGACTCGACCCACATCCAGCCGGCGATCGCGTCGACGGCGTTGTGCCGGCCGACGTCTTCGACGAAGCGCAGGATCTCGCCGCGTGCGTCGCCGGCGTTCGCGCACAGTGCGCAACCGTGCACGGCTCCGGCGACCTTGTAGATCGACTCGTGCCGGCGGACGCGATCCATTACCGTGTAGAGCACTTCCTCGCTCAACCGGGCATGGGCGGGCAACTCGATGCGGTCGATCTCGTCCATCAGGTCGCCGAACACGGTGCCCTGGCCGCAACCGGTGGTGACCGTGCGACGAGCAAGGCGCTCGCCGAGCGCGCCGGCGTGCGTCGCGTCGTCCCAGACCGCGATGCCGCGCGAGGCGAGCGAGGCCGACGTGACCGCCACCGAGTGCGTCTCCCAGTCGACCTGCACCGAGGCGAGCTCGTCGAGCGATTCGACCAGGCGCTGGTTTCGCAGGTAGCCGAGCGCGAGGTGCTCGGGCGCGGCACCGAGCGTCATCAGCGTGACGAGTTCGAGCTTGTCCAGATAGAGCGTGAGGGGGTGCTCTCCGGCGATGGCCGTGGCCACCGTCTCGCCGCGTTCGTTGATCGCGTCGACTTCGTAGGTCGCCGGCCGGGCGCAGGAGCTCAGGACAAGCGACACGCGCGCTACCCGCCGATGTACGACATTTCGATCTTGCGCAGGCCGCTGGTCTGCGACGAACGCAGCTCCGAATAGCGGTCGTTGCGTGCGCCCCAGACCGCGGCGATCGCCGCAGACAACTGCGCGTCGTCGGCGCCCCCGCGCAGCAGCGCCCGCAGATCGTGTCCGTGCGTGGCGAACAGGCAGGTGAAGAGCTTGCCTTCGGTGGACAGCCGCGCGCGGGTGCATGCGCCGCAGAACGGCTGCGTGACCGACGAGATCAGTCCGATCTCGCCCGCGCCGTCGACGTAGCGCCAGCGCTCGGCGACTTCGCCCGGGTAATTCGCCTCGAGTGGCTCGATCGGGTGCGCCTGGCCGATGCGCTTCGCCACCTCGGCGCTGGGAACGACGTCGTCCATCCGCCAGCCGTTCGATGCGCCGACGTCCATGAATTCGATGAAGCGCAGGATGTGGCCCGTGCCGCGAAAGCGCCGCGCCATCGGCACGATCTCGTGATCGTTCACGCCGCGCTTGACGACCATGTTGATCTTCAGCGGCTGCAGGCCGACCTTCTCGGCGGCCTCGATGCCGGCGAGCACGTCGGCGACCGGGAAGTCGACGTCGTTCATGCTGCGGAATACCGCGTCGTCGACTGCGTCCAGGCTCACCGTGACGCGTCGCAGTCCGGCGTCGCGCAGCGCCTGCGCCTTGCGCGCGAGCAGCGAGCCGTTGGTGGTGAGCGTGAGGTCGAGCGGCGCACCGGCCGGCGTGCGCACTTCGGCGAGCATCGCGACGAGGCGCTCGACGTCGCGCCGCAGCAGCGGCTCGCCGCCGGTGAGGCGGATCTTCTCGACGCCGTGCGCGACGAACTGGCGCACGAGCCGGGTGATTTCCTCGAAGGTGAGCAGCGAGGCCTGCGGCAGGAACGCGTAGTCCTTGCCGAAGAGCTCCTTCGGCATGCAGTAGGTGCAGCGGAAATTGCAGCGATCGGTGACCGAGATGCGCAGGTCGTGCAGCCGCCGACCGCGTCGATCGGACAGGTGGCCCGTCGGTGCCGACGGTGCGTCGGAGACGTCGGGGACGGCGGCGGCATACCGCTGCTCGGCGAGGGGGATTCGTTCGCTCATGTCGAAATCGCTAAGATGCCCCATGGTAGCAATGCGCGCGGCAAACGGCGCGGAACGTCCTGGTGGAGAACGTTCTTGACCGATCGTGAGTATCGCCCTCCCGAGGGCGCCGAGCCACTGCTCGAAGTCGACCCGGTAGCGGTGCGGGTGAGATTCGAGTGTCATGAAACGGGCCAGTGGCTGCAGCCGCGCATCTGGCGGCCCGTCGCCGTGCAGCCCGGAGACGCGAACGACGACCTCGCCGTGCACCTGCACCTGGACGAGTGCGAGGGCTACTACCTGAACCTCACCACGGAGGAGCCGTCGCTGTTCGTACAGTGGCGACTCAACGAGGACGACACCGGGATCGTCGTCGACGACGATGCCACGCCTCCGCGCGCGCTCGCCGTCACGGCGAGCTACAACGAAGCAGGCCGATGGATGGACGGCGGGGCGCGCGTCGATCGGGTGCCGATGCCCGGTCCCATGATTTCCTGGGTTGCCGAGTACGTGAGCCTGCATTACGTTGCCGAGCCGACGAAGAAGAAGCGCCAGGCGGCAAAGCCGTCGTTCCTGCCGCGTGGCGAGTTCGGCGCGATGATCGAACGCGAGCGGGCGGCCATGCGCGCGGATCCGGATGCGCCGGCCGGGCCCGCCGCGTCCGATGCCGCAGACCCGCACGACGACCGCCGCCGGTGATCGGCACGCAGGAGGGCGCGAGCATGAACGAAGGCTTTCTTTCGCGATGGTCGCGACGCAAGCACGACAGTCGCAGGGCCGACGACGAGCAGGACACCGGCTCGCCGGCGCCGCCGGTGCCAGCCGATGCGCAGCACCGCTCGCCGTCGCCGCCAGGCGCCGATTCCGGGCCCGGCGCGTCGAACGGCGCCTGGACCCCGGGCGATCCGCCGGAGCAGCGCTCCGCGCACGGTTCGCCGATGGTGCAGGGGGATCGCAAACCGGCGCACGAAGTGCAGTCACCGGCAGCGACGCCGAGCGCGTTGCCTGCGGTCGAATCGCTGACGCCGCAGTCGGATTTCCGCGCGTTCATGCAGCCCGGAGTGGATTCGACCACGCGCAACGCAGCGCTCGCGCAGTTGTTCCGTGATCCCCGGTACAACGTGATGGACGGACTGGACGTCTACATCGACGACTACACGCAGCCCGCGCCGATTCCGCCGTCGATGCTCGCGAAATTGAAGCAGCTGCATGCGATCGGCCTGTCGGACGAGGAGATCGAGCGGCGATTCTCGCTGCCCGCGCTGGCGGCTCTCGGCGAACGCGACGACGTCGGCGCAACGGCGTTTGCTGCACCGACCACCGAAACCGACGCGAGCGCGACGGATGCCCAGGCAGGCGAGGCGCCCGCAGCGCAGCCGACCGACGACCCGGTCGAGCCGCGAACCAAACCCCAGGAGCCGCAACCGTGAAAACGAAGGTCCTCGTCTGCAGCTGCAACGGCACCATCGACCTTGCCGGCGCACGCCTCGCGTCGGGCCTGCCCGGATCGGTCGAAGTGCTGCCGGCGACGCGCGAACTGTGCCGGCGCGAAGTGTCGCGCTTCACCGACGCGATCGTCGGCACCGACGACGTGGTCGTCGCCTGCACGCAGGAAGCGGCGCTGTTCTCCGAGCTGGCCACGGCGAAGCAGGCGCTCGCGCCGGTGCGCTTCGTCAACGTGCGCGAGTTGGCCGGGTGGGGCGAGCAGCGCGCCGAGGCCGGACCGAAGATCGCCGCGCTGGTGGCGATTGCCGCCGGCACGGGCATCGAGCCGGTTCCGGCCGTCGAATACCGGTCGCAGGGCCGTGTCCTCGTCGTCGGGCCGGGGCGCGATGCGCTCGAATGGGCCGGCCGGCTCGCGTCGCACCTGAATCCCACCGTGCTGATGACCGACTCGCGCGGCGCGGCGCTGCCGTCGACGCGGGCGTTTCCGGTGCTGAGCGGAACGCTGGTCTCGATCGACGGCTGGCTCGGCGAGTTCGAGGCGCGCTGGACCCAGGACAACCCGATCGACCTCGACGCCTGCGTGCGTTGCGGCGCCTGCGTCGAAAGTTGCCCCGAATCGGCGATCGGCGCCGACCTGCAGGTCGACACGGCGCTGTGCAAGTCGCATCGCGCCTGCGTGGCGGCGTGCGGAGCGATCGGTGCGATCGACTTCTCGCGCAGCGAGCGTGAACGCAGCGAGCGCTTCGACCTCGTCTTCGACCTGCGTTCCGATTCGATGTTCGATTGCCGGCTCCAACCGCTGGGCGAGACCTGCCGTCGCTGCTCGGTCACGCGACTGGGCACGGCGAGCTTCGAGAGCCATCAGCCGCCGCAGGGCTATTTCCACGCCGGGCGCAGCGAGAAGGAGCGCTCGCGGATGGCGCTCGAACTGGTCTCGATGGTGGGCGAGTTCGAGAAACCGAAGTACTTCCGCTATCGCGAGAAGATGTGTGCGCACGGGCGCAACCAGATCACCGGCTGCACCGCGTGCATCGACGTGTGCTCGACGCGCGCCATCGAGTCGGCGGGCGACCGCATCCGCGTCGAGCCGCATCTGTGCATGGGCTGCGGAGGCTGCACGACGGTGTGCCCCTCGGGGGCGATCAGCTACCAGTATCCGACGCCGGCCAGGCTGATGGAGCCGGTGCGCCAGGGGCTCGCCGCCTACCGCGAGCGCGGCGGGCGCGACGCGCTGATCCTCTTTCACGACGACGAAGACGGGCGCTCGCTGCTCGAGTCGCTGGCCAGGGCGCCGCGTGCTGCACGCGGGCCGGCGCGCACGGCGCCGGCCGGACGAGGCCTGCCCGCGCGCGTGATCCCGGTGTCGGTTCGCCACGTCGGCTCCGTGGGCATCGACGTCGCGCTGGCCGCGCTCGCCTACGGCGCGAGCCAGGTCGCCGTGCTCGCTGCACCCGGCATTGCCGCGCAGTATCGGGACGCGACCGCCGCGCAGTTCGGCATCGCCCAGACGCTGGTCGGGGCGCTCGGCTATGCCGGCCGGCACTTCCACGTGGTGGACGCGAGCCGGCCCGATTGGGCCGACGGATTGTTCGAGATGCCGGCTGCCGAGAGCGTCGCACAGCCCGCCGCCTTCGGCTTGTCCGAAGACAAGCGGCGTTCGATCGAGTTCGCGCTCGATCACCTCGTCGCGCACGCCGTCGCGCGGGCGAGGACCGTTCCGCAATCCGTGGAATTGCCGGCGGGCTCGCCCTTCGGTTCGTTGAAAGTCCAAAGAGACAGCTGTACGCTATGTTTGGCGTGCATAGGTGCCTGTCCCGAATCGGCATTGCTCGACAACCCCGATTCGCCGCAGTTGCGCTTCATCGAGCGCAACTGCGTGCAGTGCGGCCTGTGCGTGAAGACCTGTCCCGAACAGGCGATGACGCTGGAGCCCAGGTATGTGTTCACCGAGGAGACAAGAACACCCGTCGTTCTCAACGAGGCGCAGCCGTTCGCATGCATTTCGTGCGGCAAGCCCTTCGGCACGCGCCAGATGATCGAGAACATGCTCGGCAAGCTCTCCGGCCACGCGATGTTCGGCGGCGAGGCGACGCGCCGGCTGCAGATGTGCGCCGATTGCCGCGTCGTCGACATGTTCTCGAATACCGACGAAACGACGATCGTCGAGTTCGACGAACGGCGGCGGCCATGAGCGCTGCGACACCGGCGTCGTCGCAATCGCGCCCGGTGTCGCCGGAAGACGTCGCGCGTGCCCGCTGGTACGCGATGCTCGCGGAGTTCTTCCGTGCGCCGCCGAGCGCGCAGCGACTGCGCGAGATCGGCCTGCAGGCTGCATCGTCGCAGGCTTCCGACGCCGATCCGACACCGCTCGGACGCACGTGGAACGCATTCGCGCAAGCATGCGCGAACGCCGATGCCGAATCGGTGCGCGAGGAGTACGAAGCCGCGTTCATCGGTGTCGGCAAGGCCGAGGTGTTCCTCAACGCATCGTGGCACCTGAGCGGATACCTGCACGAGCGCCCGCTGGTCGATCTGCGCGAGCACCTGGCGTTGCTCGGCGTTGCGCGCAGGGCCGACGTCGTCGACACCGAAGACCACCTGGCCGCACTGTGCGAGACGATGGCCTGGCTGATCGTCGCCGCGCCCGAGTCGCTGCGAAACCTCGCCACGCAGCGGGTGTTCTTCGATCGTTTCCTCTCACCGTGGTACGAGTCGCTCGTGAACGCGATCGAGCACTGCGGCGTCACCGATTTCTACAAGCACGCCGCGCGGCTGCTCGGCGAGTTTCTCGCCGTCGAGCGCCAGGCGTTCGATTTCGAATCCCTCGACTGATCTTGCGGAGGACTGCAGCGATGAGCACGAAGAAGCCGGAACAAGGCAGCACAAACGCACGCAGGGGCTTCCTGCTCGGCGCCGGGCTCGCCTCGGCGGCCGGCGCCGCTGCTGTCGCCACCCGCGGCGTCGGCGCGCAGGCGCCGGCGACCGGGCAGGGTGCGAAGCTCGACGAGCGAGGCGGCGGCGGCTACCACGTCACCGACCACGTCAAGCGCTATTACCGCAGCACGCTGGTCTGAGACATCGAGGAGACGCCACATGCAACTGCAACGCAAATCCGCTGCGACGCCGGCGCCCGGCGCGCTCACCGCGAGTCTTGCGCGCGGCGTGCGCTCGGCGCTGTCCACCACGATGGACCGCCGGGCGTTCCTGAAGCGCTCCGGAATCGGCGTCGGCGCGGGCGCCGCCGCCGGGGCATTCTCGTTCCGGATGGTCGAGCCCGCGCAGGCGCAGTCCGAGTCGCCTCGCAAGATCGAAGTGCACCGCACCGTCTGCACGCACTGCTCGGTCGGTTGCTCGATCGACGCCGTCGTCGAGAACGGCGTCTGGGTCCGCCAGGAGCCGGTGTTCGACTCGCCGCTGAACCTCGGCGCGCACTGCGCCAAGGGCGCCTCGATCCGCGAACACGGTCACGGCGACTACCGGCTCAAGACGCCGATGAAGCTCGTCGACGGCAAGTACCAGCGCATCGGCTGGAAGCAGGCGCTCGACGAGATCACCGACCGGCTGAAGAAGATCAAGCAGGAATCCGGCCCCGATGCCGTGTTCTGGATCGGATCGTCGAAGCACAGCAACGAACAGTCGTACCTGATGCGCAAGATGGTGTCGTTCTTCGGAACGAACAACATGGATCACCAGGCGCGCATCTGTCACTCGACGACCGTCTCCGGGGTGGCGAACACCTGGGGCTACGGTGCGATGACGAACTCCTACAACGACATGCAGAACACGAAGTGCGCGTTCTACATCGGGTCGAACGCCGCCGAGGCGCATCCGGTGTCGATGCTGCACATGCTGCACGCCAAGGAGAACGGCGCCAAGCTCATCGTCGCCGACCCGCGGCGCACGCGCACCGCGGCGAAATCGGATCTGTACATCCGCTTCCGCTCGGGCACCGACATCCCGGTGCTGTTCGGCATGCTGTACCACATCTTCAAGAACGGCTGGGAAGACAAGCAGTACATCAACGACCGCGTCTACGGCATGGAGAAGGTCCGCGAGGAGGTGCTCGCGAAGTGGACGCCCGACAAGGTCGAAGAGGCTTCGGGCGTGCCGGAGGCGATCCTCGCCCAGGCGGCCGAGATGATGGCGAAGAACCGCCCGTCGACGCTCGTCTGGTGCATGGGGCAGACGCAGCACTCGATCGGCAACGCGATGGTGCGCGCCTCGTGCATCGTGCAGCTCGCGCTGGGCAACGTCGGCATCTCCGGCGGCGGGGCGAACATCTTCCGCGGCCACGACAACGTGCAGGGTGCCACCGACATCGGGCCGAACCCCGACTCGCTGCCCGGCTACTACGGGGTCGCCGCCGGGTCGTGGAAGCACTTCGCGGCCGTCTGGGGCGTCGACTACGACTGGATGAAGGCGCAGTTCGCGCCCGGCATGATGGAGAAGGCCGGGCTCACCGTCTCGCGCTGGTGCGACGGCGTGCTCGAGAGCAAGGAGGCGCTCGACCAGCCGTCCAGCCTGCGCGGCGTCGTCTACTGGGGCCACGCGCCGAACTCGCAGACGCGCGGCCTGGACATGAAGCGGGCGATGGACAAGCTCGACCTGCTGGTCGTCGTCGACCCCTATCCGTCGGCCACGGCGGCGATGGCGGCGATGCGCGGCAGCGACAACAAGAACGTCAATCCGAACCGCGCGGTCTACCTGCTGCCCGCGTGCACGCAGCTCGAAACCTCGGGCTCGGTCACCGCGTCGAACCGCTCGCTGCAGTGGCGCGAGCGCGTCATCGAGCCGCTGTTCGAGTCGATGCCCGACCACACGCTGATGCAGGCGTTTGCCGAACGGCTGGACTTCGGCGAGCAGCTGTCGAAGAACTACGAGATGCGCACCGTGAACAAGCACGGGATCGAATGGCACGAGCCGACGCCCGAGTCGATCCTGCGCGAGATCAACCGGGGCATCTGGACGATCGGCTACACCGGGCAGTCGCCCGAGCGGCTGAAGGCGCACATGAAGAACATGCACACCTTCGACGTGAAGACGCTGAAGGCGGTGGGCGGTCCGTGCGACGGCGACTATTACGGATTGCCGTGGCCGTGCTGGGGCACCCCGGAGATGAAGCACCCGGGCACGCCGAACCTGTACCAGACGAGCCGGCACGTGATGGACGGCGGCGGCAACTTCCGCGCCAACTGGGGCGTCGAACGCGACGGCGTGTCGCTGCTCGCGGCCGAGGGTTCGTACCCGAAGGGCGCCGACATCCACGGCGGCTATCCGGAGTTCGACTCGGTGCTGCTGAAGAAGCTCGGCTGGTGGGACGAGCTCACCGACGACGAGAAGAAGGCGGCCGACGGCAAGAACTGGAAGACCGACAACTCGGGCGGAATCATCCGCGTGGTCATGAAGAACCACGGCTGCTATCCGTTCGGCAATGGCAAGGCGCGCGCGATCGTCTGGAATTTTCCCGACCCGATCCCGTTGCATCGCGAACCGATCTACGGCACGCGGCCCGACCTCGTCGCCAAGTACCCGACGCACGACGACAAGAGCAAATTCTGGCGCATGCCGACGCTGTTCAAGACGCTGCAGCAGAAGAACATCGACGAAAAGATGTACGAGAAGTTCCCGCTGATCCTGTCGTCGGGGCGGCTGGTCGAGTACGAAGGCGGCGGCGAGGAGACGCGATCGAATCCGTGGCTGGCCGAGCTGCAGCAGGAGGCCTTCGTCGAGATCAACCCGAAAGCGGCGAACGACCGGGGCATCCGCAACGACGAGTACGTCTGGCTGTCCACGCCCACCGGCGCGAAGCTGAAGGTCAAGGCACTGGTCACCGAGCGCGTGGGGCCGGACACCTGCTGGATGCCGTTTCACTTCTCGGGATGGTGGCAGGGGCGCGACCTGCTCGAGTTCTATCCGGAAGGCGCGCACCCGATCGTGCGCGGCGAGGCGGTGAACACCGCCACCACCTATGGCTACGACTCGGTGACGATGATGCAGGAGTCGAAGACGACGATCTGCCAGGTCGAGAAGTTCGCCTGACGCGCATCGCGGAACGGATAACAGGAGACCCTCCATGGCCCGAATGAAGTTCATCTGCGATGCCGAGCGTTGCATCGAGTGCAACAGCTGCGTGACGGCGTGCAAGCAGGAGCACGAGATTCCGTGGGGCGTGAACCGGCGCCGCGTCGTCACGCTGAATGACGGAAAGCCGGGTGAGCGCTCGATCTCGGTCGCCTGCATGCACTGCTCGGATGCGCCGTGCATCGCGGTCTGTCCGGTCGACTGCATGTACCACACCGACGAAGGGGTCGTGCTGCACGACAAGGACCTGTGCATCGGCTGCGGCTACTGCTTCTACGCGTGTCCGTTCGGCGCCCCGCAGTTCCCGCAGGCGGGCGCCTTCGGCCTGCGCGGCAAGATGGACAAGTGCACGTTCTGTGCGGGCGGTCCCGAGAAGGACGGTTCGCCCGAGGAGTTCGCGCAATACGGCCGCAACCGGCTCGCCGAGGGCAAGCTGCCGGTGTGCGCGGAGATGTGCTCGACCAAGGCGCTGCTCGGCGGCGACGGCGAGGAGCTCGCGAACATCTATCGGCAGCGCGTGACCGCGCGCGGCAAGGGCGCCGAGCTGTGGGGTTGGGGCACCGCCTACGGTCCGGGCGGGGCGCAGCAACGCAAGAGGGGGAGCTGAGCCATGAGCAAGCCACGCATCGCAGCGTTTGCCGTCGCAGTCGTCGCATTGGGCGCGCTCGGCGCCTGCAGCGAGAATCCGCAGCTGATCGAGGGCCAGCGGATGGGCCACACGGTGGTCAACCGCGATACGCCGCCCTGGCAGGGCGATCCGCTGCTGTTCCAGGCGCAGTACACGCGCGGTGACGAAAGGAGCTGGGAAAAGCAGCTCACGCAGCGGCTACAGGGGCAGAACGAGTACATCCGCATCGGAGGCTGACGATGAAACGAGCGATGCGGCTCCTGACGCTGCTGGTCGGGCTGTGGTGCTTCGCAGCTTTTGCCCAGCAGCAGGACGAGGCCTTGCAGGACGCGCCCACGGCCGAAACGGCGGCGAAAGCGCTGGCCGACACGCGCGACGATCCGGCGGCGCGGCAGAAGGTGCAGCCTTACAACAACGCGCCGATCTGGCGGCAGGTCAATTCCGCGCAGGCGTTCTCCACGCAGCTGCCGAAATTCGAGGGCGGCGTGCTGATCGAGCCGCGCGGCGAAGACTGGCGCCAGCTGCGCAACGGCCCGATGACGGTGTGGGGCGGCTGGTTCCTGGTGGCGGTGCTGATCCTGATCGCGCTGTTCTATGTGTATCGGGGGCAGATCCGCCTGCAGGAGCCACCCACCGGGCAACTGATCGAGCGTTTCACTTTCGTCGAGCGCGCCACGCATTGGCTGAACGCGGCCTGCTTCATCGTCCTGGGGCTGACCGGCATCCTGATGCTGTTCGGCAAGCACATCATCCTGCCGATCACCGGCTACACGATCTTCTCGATCCTCGGAATCGTATCGAAGACCACGCACAACTTTGTCGGCCCGCTGTTTGCCGTCACGACGATCGCGATGTTCCTGATCTTCGTGCGTGACAACTGGATCCGCGGCTACGACATCCGCTGGCTCATGCGCTTCGGAGGGTTGCTGTCGAAGCGCAGCCCGCATGTGCCCAGCGGGCGCTTCAACGGCGGCGAGAAGGCGTTCTTCTGGATTGGCGTCGTCGTGCTCGGGATCATCGTCTCGGTGGCCGGGTTCGTGCTCGACTTCCCGAATTTCGAGCAGACTCGGTTCACGCAGCAGACGTTCTGGTGGATCCACGTCGGCGCGGCGTTGCTGTTCATCGCGATGGTGTTCGGCCACATCTACATCGGCACGATCGGCATGGAAGGCGCGCTGGAGGCGATGGAGTCCGGCTACGTCGACGAGACGTGGGCCAAGGAGCACCATCGCTATTGGTACGACGACATTCGCTCGGGCAAGATCCCGGCGCGCCGCTCGGACGACGCCACCGCGGCCGCGCTGCCGAGCCAGTTCCAGGGCTGAACCGCAGAAGAAGGGAAGGGCAAGCAGCCGAGGCTGCTTGCCCTTCACCCCGCGCGCCGCCTCTCGCGCCGCCTCTCGCGTCGCTTCACATCGCTCAACTTTCGGCGTCCGGCGAACGAGTCGTCTCGACCTGCTCGAGAGGCTCCGAGACAGCGACGCTGCGCCGCTTGCGCACGCGCGGCGCGCGCGGCGGCGGGACTTCCTCGGGCTGGGGCTCCGGCGTCGCGGCATGCGTCGTTTCCACCCATTGCAGACCCACCGACTCGACGATCGACTCGAGTCGGTCCTTCGGCAGGGGCGCCGGCGCAACCGGAGCGCTCGCCGGCGCGTGCGCTACGGGCGTGGCCTGCGGTTCTCGCGCTGGAGGTTCTCCCGCAGGGGTCTCGACCTCGTCTGCGGCGGTCTGCGGCGCTTCGGCGTCGGACCCGGCCGAGGGCGCGTGCACGCTCTCGGGAATCACGACAGGCGGTTCGCGGCGGGGGGCGGCGTCGACGGACGGCGATTCGCGCGTCGCGACGGCCGCGCTTGCTCGCGGGGCATCTTCGTCGCGGGGAGCGACGGGCAAGGTCGCCTGCGCTGCGGTCGCCTCGAGTACGGTCGGTTCGATGCCTGCGACGGGTGTTGCCTCGTCGCCGGTGTCGGCTTCGACGAGCGCATCGTCGCCTGCCTCGGAACCCACGTCCTCGGCTGTCGCCGTACGATGCGCACCGCCACGGCGGCCCCGTCGGCGACGGCTGCTGCGGCCCGTGCGCGCCTCGTCGGCGGCCTCGAGGCCGTGCTCCGAGTCGGCCGAGGTGTCGGGCCCTGCCGCGAGCAGTTCGGCGTCGACGACGGTGGGCAGTGCCGTGGCGCTTGCTTCCTCGGCCGAGACTCCGTCGATATCGGAGGGCACGCGAGTGCCGGCGGCCTGCTCGCTGCGGTCGCTGCGGCGGGCCCGTTCGCTCCGTTCGGGGCGCACGCCGCGATCGGCGCGTTCGGGCGGTGCCTCGGCCGCTTCACGCCGCTCCCCGCGCTCGGCCTGTTCGGCATTTCCCGTGCGCTCGGTCCGCTCCGTCCGTTCACTGCGTTCGCTGCGGTCGGCGCGCGCACCCCGCTCAGTGCGCTCGACCGTCCGTTCACTGCGCTCGGTGCGCTCGGTGCGATCAGCGCGTTCGGCCCGGTCACCGCGCTCGGTGCGCTCACCGCGCTCGGCGCGTTCGCCGTCGGCGCGTGCGGCGCGCTCGCCGCGCGCGGGACGCTCGCCGCGTCCCGGACGCTCGCCACGTTCCGAGCGCTCGCCACGTTCCGAGCGCTCGCCGCGCTCGCGTCGTTCCGTGCCTGCCGTGTGCGTCGCCTCGTCGCGTGCTTCGGCTTCGCGCTCCGGGCGTCGCGTGCGGCCGTTGCTGCGCTCGCCGCGTTCGCCGCGTTCGCCGTCGCGACGGTCGCGTCCGTTACGGGTGCCGCGTCCGCCGCGCGCGCTGCGCTCGCCCGCCGCCGCTTCGCGCTCGCCGCGGGCAGGGCGGCCTTCGCGTGCTTCCGTGCGCGCTTCGGGACGCACCTCGCCGCGCGTCTGCGCGCTGCGTGCCGATTCGCCGCGCGTGACGCCGGCTCCGGCAAGCGCGCTCGCCTCGTTCGCCGGCTTGCGCCGCAACCAGCCGAGAATCCGACCGATCAGGCCGTCGCCGTCGGCCGACGCAGCTTCGACCATCGTCGTGCGCGCGCCGGAGCGGGCGGGCGCGATCGCTTCGCCGCGTTCGCTCTCGGACGGCATGGCGGGCGCGCGTGCGGGACGCGGCGGCGGCGGTTGATCCGGCGTGATGCCGCGCACGAGCGCTTCCTGGCGCGGCTTGCCGGCCTCGAACTTGCTTTCGAGATAGGAGTTGTCGTGCGCTGGCACGTCGGCCAGCGTGTGGCTCGCACGGTATGTCGCGAGGCGCTCGTCGTCGTGGCGCAGGCGCTCGGTCTGGTAGTGCGGCGTCTCCAGGTGCTGGTTCGGGATCAGGACGATCTCGACCTTCAATCGCGCCTCGAGCTTGTTCAACTCGCTGCGCTTTTCGTTGAGCAGGTAGGTGGCGACGTCGACCGGCACCTGCGCGTGCACGGCGGCCGTGTTGTCCTTCATCGCCTCTTCCTGGATCACGCGCAGCACGTGCAGTGCCGACGACTCGGTGTCGCGTATGACGCCGGTGCCGTTGCAGCGCGGGCAGGTGATGTGCGTGCCTTCGTTCAGCGCGGGGCGCAACCGCTGGCGCGACAGCTCCATCAGTCCGAAGCGCGAGATCTTGCCGGTCTGCACGCGCGCGCGATCATAGTGCAGCGCGTCCTTCAGGCGCTGCTCGACGTCGCGCTGGTTCTTCGAACTCTCCATGTCGATGAAGTCGACGACGATCAGGCCGCCCAGGTCGCGCAACCGCATCTGGCGCGCGGCTTCGTCGGCCGCCTCCAGGTTCGTGCGCAGCGCCGTCTCCTCGATGTCGGAGCCCTTGGTCGCGCGCGCGGAGTTCACGTCGATGGCGACCAGCGCCTCGGTGTGGTCGATGACGACCGACCCGCCCGAGGGCAGCGGCACGATGCGCGAATACGCAGTCTCGATCTGGTGCTCGATCTGGAAGCGCGAGAACAGCGGCGTGTCGTCGCGATAGCGCTTCACCCGCTCGACAGTGTCGGGCATGACGTGCGCCATGAACTGGCGGGCCTGCTCGTAGATGTCGTCGGTGTCGATCAGGATCTCGCCGACGTCGCTCGTGAAGTAGTCGCGGATCGCACGGATGACGAGGCTCGATTCCTGATAGATCAGGAACGGCCCCGGAGCCGAGCCCGCCGCGGCCTCGATCGCCTTCCACAACTGCAGCAGGTAGTTCAGGTCCCACTGCAGTTCCTCGGCGCTGCGCCCGATGCCCGCGGTGCGCGCGATCAGGCTCATTCCCGACGGGTGCTCGAGCTTGTCCATCGCCTCGCGCAGCTCCTGCCGGTCTTCGCCCTCGATACGGCGCGAGACTCCGCCGCCGCGCGGGTTGTTCGGCATCAGCACGAGATAGCGGCCGGCCAGCGAGACGAAGGTGGTGAGCGCAGCGCCCTTGTTGCCGCGCTCTTCCTTCTCGACCTGGACGACGAGTTCCTGGCCTTCGGAAATCGCGTCCTGGATGCGCGACCGGCTGTCGGCGCCGTTGCGGAAATAGCTCTTCGCGATCTCCTTGAACGGCAGGAAGCCGTGGCGCTCCTCGCCGTAGTTGACGAAACACGCTTCGAGGCTCGGCTCGACGCGGGTGACGACGCCCTTGTAGATGTTGCTCTTGCGCGATTCGCGCCCGGCGGATTCGATGTCGATGTCGATGAGCTTCTGCCCGTCGACGATCGCCACGCGCAGCTCTTCGGCGTGCGTGGCATTGAACAGCATTCGCTTCATGCAAATGACTCCGTGTGCGGCGCTGCGGCGTGGCTGCGCGCGACGGCCAGCAGGTCGATGCGAACGGAATGCCGGAGAAGGAAACCCGACGGCCGATGGCGCGCCGGCAGCGGCGCACTCGCGGCGAAGTCGGCGCTATCGGCGACGCACTGCACCCGATGCACGCGCGCACGCCGACCGCGGGGGTGACCCGTCGGGCTCGGTGAAGGCGTTCGAAGACATCGGGAATCGGGAATCGGCGTTGCCGGGGACGACGGCGTGCAAGGGCGGTCGTCCTGTATGCATTCTTCTCGAGGTAAATCCGCATCGACCCGCGCCTGCTCGCCGTCGGGCGGGGACAGGCCGCGGTTGAAAGATTCCAGTCGTGCGGGCGATCGGGTTGCGCTGCAGCCTCGACGCCAGTCGCCCGGGTACAATCCGGACTCTCGACTCGGGGTGCCGGGCGGCGCGCGGGTGATTACGTTCGGCGCAGGCCACCGGGACATCCCTCCGGAGTCCGGGACGGCCGACGTGCGGGGTGGCCGTTTCCAACGGCCGGAATCGCACACGACGGCGGAAGTATATCGCAACATGCAACGATCGCGTGCAGGCGGCCGACCCGACTGCGGCGCCGAACCCCGGGCTGCCGCGAGCCAGCTCGACATCGACGAAGACGACGCGGGGCAGCGCCTCGACGCGTTCCTGTCGCGGCGCTTCGCTGCCGTGCCGAAGAGCCATCTCTATCGGTGGATCCGCAGCGGCCAACTGCGGGTCAACGGTGCGCGCCGCCCGATCGACTATCGGCTGCAGCCGGGCGACCGGGTGCGGATTCCGCCGCTGTTCGGCGAGGCCGGCGGCAAGCCGTCCGCGCCCGCCACCCGCGCGCGCAGCACGGACGACCCGGTGCAGCGCGAGCGCGCGCACCTGGCGCGCCGGCTCGTGGTGCTGTACGAGGACGACGACCTGATCGCGATCGACAAACCCGCGTCGGTCGCGGTGCACGGCGGCAGCGGCGTATCGAGCGGCGTCATCGAGCAACTGCGCGCCGCGCGGCCGCAGGCCCGGTTTCTCGAACTCGTGCACCGGCTCGACCGGGAGACCTCCGGCGTGCTCCTGGTCGCCAAGCGTCGCCCCGCGCTGGTGAGCCTGCATGCGCAGCTGCGCAATCGACAGACGGACAAACGCTATCGGGCGATCGTCGTCGGACGCTGGCCGCTGCGCAGCCGAACGCTCGCCTTCGCACTGCTGCGCCGCGACGCGCCCGATGGCGATCGCCGGGTCGTCGTCGATCCCGCCGGGCTCGAATCGATCACGCACGTGACCGGGCTCGCCCGCTCGGGCGCGTCCGAACCTTTCGAATGCTCGCTGGTCGAGGCGCGGCTCGAGACCGGCCGCACGCATCAGATCCGCGTGCATCTGGCGCACGTCGATCATCCGATCGCCGGCGACGACAAGTACGGCGATTTCGCGCTGAACCGTCGCCTGGCCCGCGCCGGTCATCGGCGGATGTACCTGCACGCGCAGTCGATCGCGTTTCGTCATCCGCGCAGCGGCGAGCGGCTGTGCATCGAAGCGCCGCTGCCGGCGGCCTTCGGCCGGTTGCTGGGAACGACGAACGGGCGGCGCGGCGAGGACGCGCGTCGCGCGCAAGCTCCCGAGCAGCCCGGGCCGGGCGCCGAAGGCGGGAAGCGTGCGAGCGGGGGCGATGCATCGTGAGCCGTCAGCGTCGCTTTCGACTCGTCGTCTTCGACTGGGACGGCACGCTGATCGACTCGACCGCGGCGATCGTGCACGCGCTGCGCGCCTCGGCGCTCGATCTCGGCCTTCCGGTGCCCTCGCGCGAGCGCGCGTCGCACGTCATCGGTCTTGGCCTGTTCGAAGCGATCGGCATCGCCGTTCCCGGAATCGAGCGCGAACAGCTGCCCGAGTTCGTCGTTCGCTATCGGCATCATTATTTTGCCGTCGACGGCCGGCTCGAACCCTTCGACGGCGTTTCGCCGTTGCTCGGCGAGCTGGTCGACTCCGGCGCCTGGCTCGCGGTGGCCACCGGCAAGTCGCGCGCCGGGCTCGATCGCGCGCTCGAGCAGACCGGCTTCGCGCGCCACTTCCTCACCACCCGCTGCGCCGATGAAGGTGCGCCCAAGCCCGATCCGTGGATGCTGCGCGACATCTGCGAGGAACTCGGCGTCGACCCGGCGCACACGATCATGGTGGGCGACACCACGCACGACCTGGGCATGGCGCGCGCGGCCGGTGCCGGCGCGATCGCCGTCACATACGGTGCGCATCCGCGACGCGAGCTCGAGACCGAACCGTCGCTGGCGATGGTCGATTCGATCGCCGAGCTGCGCGAAGCGTTGCTCGATCGCGTGTAGTGAGCGGCGACGAGCGCAGCTGGTTCGACGTCTGCGCGGCCGACGTACTCGTCGACGGCGGCGATGGCGTGCGCTTTGCGTGGACCGACGATCGCGGGACGGTACGCGCGGCTTTCGTCGTCCGGCATCGAGGCGCGGTGCGTGCGTTCGTCAACTGCTGTCCGCATCGTTTCGCCGAACTCGACTGGCTTCCCGGGCGATTCTTCGACGACGACGGCCTATACTTGGTGTGCTCGATGCACGGCGCGCGCTTCGAGGCCGACACCGGAAACTGCGTCGCGGGCCCGTGTGCGGGCGACGCGCTCGAGCCGCTCGCCTGCGAGGAACGCGAAGGCCGGGTGCGCGTCTCGCATCCGGCGCCGCCGTCCCCGAACCGTCTTTTCGGAAACCTCCCATGACCGATCCAGGCACGCCGTCCGGCGGCACGCCGTCCGGCGAAACCCCCCGTGCCCCGACGCGCGAGGCGTCTGCCTCGCGCGCAGCGGCGGCCGATGCGCGGTCCGTCTCCGATGCCGCGTGGCAGCGCGACACGCTCGAGCGGCTGTTGTTCGCCACGCTGCGCGAGCAGCGGCGCGCACGCCGCTGGTCGATCTTCTTCCGGCTGTTCACCGTGGTGTGGATCGCCGCCGCACTGATGCTGGCAAGCGGGTGGTTCGCGCGCGACGCGCGGCTGGCGACCGGGAAACATACCGCGCTCGTGGAGTTGCGCGGCGTGATCTCGGCCGGCGGCGACGCGTCGGCCGACGACATCGTCGAAGCGCTGCAGGCGGCTTTCGACGATCACCGCACGGCGGCGGTCGTGCTTCGCGTGAACAGTCCCGGCGGCAGTCCGGTGCAGGCCGGCATCATTCACGACGAGATCCGGCGGCTGCGCGCCGAGCATCCCGGCACGCCGCTGTACGCCGTCGTCGAGGACATCTGTGCCTCGGGCGGTTATTACGTCGCCGTTGCCGCCGACCGGATCTACGTCGACAAGGCGAGCCTGATCGGTTCGATCGGCGTGGTCATCGAAGGATTCGGCTTCACCGATGCCATGCACAAGCTCGGCGTCGAGCGCCGCCTGCTCACCGCCGGCGAGAACAAGGGTTTCCTCGATCCTTTCTCGCCGCTTCCCGACGAGCAGCGTGAGCACGCGCAGCGCATGCTCGGCGAGATTCACCGCCAGTTCATCGAGGTCGTGCGATCCGGCCGCGGCGAGCGGTTGAAGGAGACGCCCGAGATGTTCAGCGGCCTGGTATGGACCGGAGAGCGCGGCATCGAACTCGGTCTGGCCGACGCGCCGGGATCGCTCGAATCGGTCGCGCGCGAGGTCGTGCACGCCGAGCGCGTGGTCGACTTCTCGCCACACCGCAACGTGCTCGACCGGCTCACGCGCCGCATCGGCACGGCCGCCGGCGAGGCGATCGCGCGCACGCTGGGGACGGGCGGCGCAGCGTCACCGTTGCGCTGAGGCCGCCGGCGCCGGGCCGTGCCGTTGCGTCGGCGCGCACGTGCCTGGCGGTCTCGCGCCGGGCGGCCGCCCGGCGTTCAGCGTCGCCCGCGCGCCTGGGGCTGCGCCTGCAGTCCGAACACCGCCGGCGACTTCGGCGCTTCGTGCCGCGCCCGGCGCCATCCGGCGACCGTGTCGACGACGATGCGCTCGGCGGGAGTCGTCAGTTCGCTGGCGAGCATCAGGCGCGTGCCCGGCGCCAGCGCGAGCAGCGCCGATTCGAGCAGTGCGCGATTGCGGTAGGGCGTCTCGATGATCAGCACCGTCTCGTCATCGCGCAACGACCGGCGCTCCAGCTCGCGCAACCGGCGCACGCGTGCTTGCGGCTGCGCCGGCACGTAGCCGGCGAACGAGAAGCGCTGGCCGTTCATCCCGGAGGCCATCAGCGCCAGCAGCAGTGCGCTCGGCCCGACCAGCGGACGCACGAGCACGCCGGCGGCATGCGCCGCTGCGACGAGTGCAGCGCCGGGGTCGGCGACCGCGGGCGCGCCGGCTTCCGACAGCAGCCCGGCGTCGCGCCCGGCGACGATCGGAGCGAGCAGCTCCGGCAGGCGCTCGTGCGGCGTGTGCTCGTCGAGTTCGGCGAGTTCGAGCGACTGCAGCGCCGTCGCGGTGCCGGCAGCCTTCAGGAATGCGCGTGCGCTGCGCGCATTCTCGACGATGAAGTAGTCGAGACGCGCGATGCAGGCGAGCGTGGCCTCCGGCAGCACGGCGTGCGCCTGGTCGGGCGCGCCCAGCGGTGTGGGAACGAGCCAGAGCGTGCCGCTCATCGAGCGGTCGCGTCGAGCGGCGACAGGCCGGCCTCGCGCAGTATCCCGGCGAGCGCGATCAGCGGCAGGCCGATCAGCGCAGTAGGATCGTCGCCCTCGATCGCCTCGAGCAGCGCGATGCCCAGTCCTTCGGCCTTCGCCGAGCCGGCAACGTCGTACGGCTGCTCGCGTTGCAGATAGCGCTCGATTTCGTCGTCGCCGAGCCGACGGAAGCGCACGCGCGTCACGACGAGCGCGCAGGCGCGGAAGCCGTCGGCCTGCCGGACCACGGCGAGCGCCGTGTGGAAGTGCATCGTGCGCCCCGAAGCCTCGCGCAGCTGCCGGCGCGCGCCGGCGTGGTCGCCGGGCTTGCCGACGGGGTGCACGCCGTCGATCGTCGCCGCCTGGTCCGACCCGATCACGAGCGCCTGCGGATGCCGGGCGGCCACCGCCAGCGCCTTCTCGAGCGCGAGCCGGCGGGCGGTTGCAGCCGGCGTCTCGCCGCTGCGAGGCGTCTCGTCGACGCCAGGCGCCTGCACGTCGAAGCGCGACGTCAGGCGTGCGAGCAACTCGCGCCGGTACGGCGAAGTGGAGGCGAGGATCAGCGCAGAGGTCGGACGCGTCACGAGCGGGGCCGCGGCAAGGGACGGGCGATGCAGTCGCTATGATAAGGACCCCGATGAAGAAGACGACCGACATCGCGCAGGGCGCGATCGACACCACCCGCCTGACGCGCGCCGGCGAGGCGCTGTCGGGCCGGCTCGACGTGGCGCGGCTTTCGCGGCTCTCGTCGCTGCTCGCTGCGCCCGGGGGCTGCATCGAGTGGAAAGCGCGCGGCTGGCGCGATCCGCGTCCGGAGGGCGGGCACGACGACTTTCTCGAATTGCAGTTCTCGGCGACGCTGCATCCGCCCTGCGTACGCTGCCTCGAGCCGGTTGCCGTCGAGCTCGGCGACACGCGCCGCTACCGTCTCGTCGCCGACGAGGCGCAGGCCGAGCGGCTCGATCCCGACGACGACGAATACGACGTACTTGCCGGCGCGGTCCGCTTCGATCTCGCCGGCCTGATCGAGGACGAGGCGATTCTCGCGCTGCCGCCGATGCCGCGGCACGACCACTGCGAGGCGGCGAACGCCTCGCGGCAAGCCGTGCCGGCGGCGAACGCCGAGGCGTCGACGAATCCGTTCGCGGCGCTGCAGCGCCTGCGCCGCGCGCGGCCCCCGGGAGACGACGAAACCCCGCGCTGAGCAGGTATAATCGTCGATTGTCCTTCGAGGCTTCACCATGGCTGTCCAGCAGAACAAGAAGTCGCCGTCGCGGCGCGGAACGCATCGCTCGCACGACTTCCTCGAGAATCCGCCGCTCGCCGTCGAACCGACCACGGGCGAAGTGCATCGTCGCCACCACGTGAGCCCCAACGGCTTCTATCGCGGCCGCAAGGTGCTGCGCACGAAGTCCGACGACTGAAGCTTCCCGGCCGGGAACGTGCGAGAGCGGTTGCACGCGGTCTGATCCGCCGGGCGCCTTTTCGCCTCGAGGTGCTCGGTCCGGCCAGGTCCTGTGAAAGTACTCCCGTGAAAGTCCTCCGGTGACGGTACTCCGGTGACGGTACTCCGGTGACAGTAAGCATCGCCATCGATTGCATGGGCGGCGACCACGGTCCGTCGGTCACCGTGCCGGCGGCATGGCATTTTCTCGAATCGGTTTCCGACGCGCGGCTGTTGCTCGTCGGTCCGCTGGACGTGCTCGAGCCGGCGCTCGCCGCCGTGCAGTCGAAGTCGCGCGGGCGCAGTGCGATCGGCGATCGCCTCGAGTTGCGTCACGCCAGCGAGGTCGTCGCGATGGACGATCCGCCGGCGACAGCGCTGCGCGGCAAGCGCAATTCGTCGATGCGCGTGGCGATCGATCTCGTCAAGAACGGCGAAGCCGACGCCTGCGTGAGCGCGGGCAACACCGGTGCGCTGATGGCGATTTCGCGTTTCGTGCTCAAGATGCTCGCGGGTATCGACCGGCCGGCGATCGCTTCCCAGATGCCGAACCAGCGCGGCGGCACGACGACGATGCTCGACCTCGGCGCCAACGTCGATTGCGAGCCCGAGCACCTGCTGCAGTTCGCGATCATGGGCTCGGCGCTCGTCGCGGCGCTCGAAGGGCGCGAGCAGCCGAGCGTGGGGTTGCTGAACATCGGCGAGGAAGCGATCAAGGGCAACGACACGGTCAAGCTGGCGGCCGAGCTGCTACGTGCCAGCGGGCTGAACTTCCACGGCAACGTCGAGGGCAACGACATCTACGAGGGCACGACCGACGTCGTCGTCTGCGACGGATTCGTCGGCAACGTCGCGCTGAAGACTTCCGAGGGGCTTGCGCGGATGCTCGGCGGGTACATCCGCGAGGAATACCGCCGGCACGTCTTCACGCGGCTGATCGCGCTGCTGTCGTGGCCGGTGCTCAGGCGCTTTCGCAATCGTCTCGATCCGCGCCGCTACAACGGCGCGGCGCTCGTCGGACTGCGCGGCGTCGTGATCAAGAGCCACGGCTCGGCCGACGCCTATGGCTTCGAGTTCGCGCTGCGACGGGCGTACGATGCCGTGCGCAACGGGTTGCTGCAGGGCATCGAGCAGCGCCTGCCGAAAGTCGCGCGGGCGGGCGCTTCCCCGCTGCCGCACGTGGGCGCGCCCGCGCGCGTCGAAACGCCCGTGAATCCATCTACCGCCCCATGACGCATCGTTATTCCCGCATCGTCGGCACCGGGAGCATCCTTCCCCCGCGCGTCGTCACCAACGAGCAACTGGTCGCCGAACTCGGCGCCCGCGGCATCGACACCTCGAACGAATGGATCGTCGAGCGCACCGGGATCCGCCAGCGCCACCTCGCCGACGAAGGCGTGACCTCGAGCCGCCTCGCCACCGAAGCGGGGCAACGCGCGCTCGACGCAGCGGGCCTCGCAGCCACCGACATCGACCTGATCATCGTCGCCACGTCGACGCCCGATTTCGTCTTTCCGAGCACGGCGTGCCTCGTGCAGAAGGAGCTCGGCGCGCCCGGCGGCGCTGCCTTCGACGTGCAGGCCGTCTGCACGGGCTTCGTCTACGCCTTCGCCGTGGCCGACTCGATGATCCGCGGCGGACTTGCGCACCGCGCGCTCGTCATCGGCGCCGAAGTGTTCTCGCGCATCCTCGACTGGAACGACCGCGGCACCTGCGTGCTGTTCGGCGACGGCGCGGGCGCGGTCGTGCTCGCCGGCTCCGACGAGCCGGGCGTTCTCGCGGCGAAGCTGCACGCCGACGGCCGCCACGAGTCGATCCTGCGCACGGCGGGCAACGTCTGCCAGGGCGCGGTCACCGGACACCCGTACCTCACGATGGACGGCCAGGCGGTGTTCAAGCTCGCCGTCTCGGTGCTCGATTCGGTTGCGCGCGAAACGCTCGAGGCCGCGGGCTTGCCGGTCGATGCCGTCGACTGGATGATTCCGCACCAGGCCAACGTGCGCATCCTGAATGCCACCGCGCGCCGGCTCGGCATCCCGATGTCGCGCGTCGTCGTCACCGTCGCCGAGCACGCCAACACCTCGGCGGCGTCGGTCCCGCTGGCGCTCGACCAGGCGGTGCGCGACGGGCGCATCCGCTGCGGGCAGAACGTGCTGATGGAGGCCGTCGGCGGCGGTTTCACCTGGGGCGCGGCGCTGGTGCGCTTCTGAGCCGCCGCGTGCGCGTCAGATTCTTCCCGATGACAATCGCATTCGCATGACGGTCGCATTCGTATTTCCCGGCCAGGGCTCGCAGTCGGTCGGAATGCTCTCGGACTTCGCCGGCTCGCCGGGCGCGCGCGCGCTGCTCGAGCGCGCCGACGATGCGCTCGGCGAGAAGCTTTCGACGCTGATCGCCGAAGGCCCGGCGCAGGCGCTCGCGCTCACCGTGAATACGCAACCGGCAATGCTCGTCGCCGGCTATGTCTGCTGGAGCGCATGGCGCGATGCGGGTGGCGCCGCCCCCGTCGCGCTTGCCGGCCACAGCCTGGGTGAGTACACCGCACTGGCGGTGGCCGATGCGATCGGCTTCGAGGACGCCGTGCGCCTGGTGCGTCTGCGCGCCAGGGCGATGCAGGAAGCGGTGCCGGTGGGCGAGGGCTCGATGGCGGCAATTCTCGGACTCGACGACGAAGGCGTGCGTCGCGCCTGCGAGCAGGCGGGCGAAGACTCGCCCGGCGAGGTGGTCGCACCGGCGAACTGGAATGCGCCTTCGCAGGTCGTCATCGCCGGTCATCGCGCCGCCGTCGAGCGCGCCTGCGAGCGGGCGAAGGCGCTCGGCGCGAAGCGTGCGATGCCGCTGCCGGTGTCGGCGCCGTTCCACTCGGCTTTGCTGCGTCCCGCCGGCGAACGACTTGCGCAGGCGCTGGCCGACGTCGAGATCCGTGCGCCGCGCTGGCCGGTGGTCAACGACGTCGACGTCGCGGTCGAAACCGATCCGGCACGCATCCGCGATGCGCTGGTGCGACAGGCGTCGGCACCGGTGCGCTGGGTCGAGGTCGTGCACCGCCTGAAGTCGATGGGGGCGACGCGCATCGTCGAGTTCGGCCCGGGCAAGGTGCTCGCAGGACTCGTCTCGCGCATCGACCGCTCGCTGCAGGCCGCCAGCGTGTACGATCCCGCGTCGCTGCAGGCGGCGCTGGCCGCCGGTTCCGGAGAAGAGCCATGAAACTCGCCAACCAGGTCGCGCTCGTCACCGGCGCGTCACGCGGCATCGGGCGCGCGATCGCGCTCGAACTGGCGCGCCAGGGCGCCACGGTCGTCGGCACCGCCACCACCAGCACCGGCGCCCAGGCGATCTCGAACGCTTTCGAGCAGGCCGGGCTGTCGGGGCGCGGACACACGCTCGACGTCACCGATGCTGCGTCGTGCGAGGCGCTGGTCGAATCGATGATCGCCGACGGTCGCGCGCCGTCGATTCTCGTGAACAACGCCGGCATCACGCGCGACAACCTCGCTTTGCGCATGAAGGACGACGAGTGGAGCGCGGTCATCGCGACCAACCTCGATGCGGTCTTCCGGCTCTCGCGCCTGGTGCTGCGACCGATGACGAAGGCGCGCTACGGACGCATCGTCAACATCGGTTCGGTCGTCGGCTCGGGCGGCAACGCGGGCCAGGCGAACTACGCGGCGGCGAAGGCGGGCGTGGCCGGCCTCGGGCGCGCGCTCGCGCGCGAGTTCGCCAGCCGAAACATCACCGTCAACTGCGTCGCGCCGGGTTTCGTCGACACCGACATGACGCGCGCGCTGAACGACGCGCAGACCGCGGCGCTGGTGCAGCAGATTCCCGCCGGGCGCTTCGGCCAGCCCGACGACATCGCCGCAGCGGTCGCGTTCCTCGCGTCGCCGCAGGCGGCATACATCACCGGCGTGACGCTGCACGTGAACGGCGGCATGTACATGGAGTGAGAGCGCCGCGGCATCGCCGCGTGTGTCGACCGTAAGGCCGAGCGGCGCAAGCCGTTTCCGGCACCGAAGTGCTATACAATCCGCCGCGCCCGATTCCCGTTCGAACGAAGGGCAAGGCAACCTGAGAGCGAGGGAACTCCAATGGAAAACATCGAACAACGCGTCAAGAAGATCGTCGCAGAGCAGCTCGGCGTCAACGAAGCGGACATCAAGAACGAATCTTCGTTCGTCGACGATCTTGGCGCGGACTCGCTCGACACGGTCGAACTCGTGATGGCGCTCGAGGACGAGTTCGAGACCGAGATTCCCGACGAGGAAGCCGAGAAGATCACCACGGTGCAGCAGGCGATCGACTACGTGAAGGCCAATTCGAAGGCCTGAGCGAAGGCACGCGGGGCGGACGCGGCGCGCCGCTGCGAGCGCCCGAACGCAGCCGTACGGCATCGTTTCACTGGACCAGCAGGAGCATCCGTTGAGTCGGCGACGAGTGGTGATCACGGGGCTGGGCGTCGTCAGCCCGGTCGGCAACGACGTACCCACCGCGTGGCGCAACCTGCTCGACGGGCGCTCCGGCGTCCGGCGGATCACGCGCTTCGACGTCTCGTCGTACCCGACGCAGATCGCCGGCGAGGTGCGCGACTTCGAAATCACGCAGTACATGCCGGCGAAGGAAGCCCGGCACTTCGACACCTTCGTTCACTTCGGCATCGCCGCCGGCGTGCAGGCGCTGCGCGACAGCGGCCTGCAGGTGAACGAGTCGAACGCCGAGCGCATCGGCGTGATCATCGGCTCGGGCATCGGCGGGCTGCCGCTCATCGAGCAGACGCACGACGAACTGAAAGCGCGCGGGGTGCGCCGCATCTCGCCGTTCTTCGTTCCCGGCTCGATCATCAACATCATCTCCGGCGAGTTGTCGATCCTCGCCGGACTGAAAGGCCCGAACTACGCGATCGTCAGCGCCTGCACCACCGGACTGCACTGCATCGGCAACGCCGCGCGCATGATCGTTTACGGCGATGCCGACGCGGTGCTCGCCGGTGGCGCCGAAGGCACGATCTCGCCGCTCGGCCTCGGCGGTTTCTGCGCGGCGCGCGCGCTGTCGACGCGCAACGCCGAGCCCGAGGCGGCCAGTCGTCCGTGGGATCGCGAGCGCGACGGTTTCGTGCTGGGCGAAGGCGCCGGCGTCGTGATGCTCGAGGAGTTCGAGCAGGCGCGTGCCCGCGGCGCACGCATCTATGCCGAGCTCGCGGGCTTCGGCATGAGCGCGGACGCCTACCACATCACCGCGCCCGACATGGACGGAGCCCGCCGCTGCATGCTCGCCGCGTTGCGCGACGCGCGCGTCGAGCCCGGCGAGATCCAGTACCTGAACGCGCACGGCACCTCCACGCCGCTGGGCGACCGCAACGAAACCGACGCGATCAAGGCGGTGATGGGCGAAGAGGCGGCGCGCAGGCTCGTCGTCAATTCCACCAAGTCGATGACCGGGCACCTGCTCGGCGGCGCGGGCGGCGTCGAAACGGTGTTCACTGCGCTGGCGATTCACCACCAGGTGTCGCCGCCGACGATCAATCTCGAGCATCCGGACCCGGAGTGCGATCTCGACTACTGCGCCGAGGGCGCGCGGCAGATGCGCATCGACGTCGCGATGAAGAATTCCTTCGGCTTCGGCGGCACGAACGGCACGCTCGTGCTGCGCAGGGCCTGAGGTTCGCGGCGCCGCGCGCGCAACCGGTGTCCTTCGCGCTTCGCATCGATTCGGCGCCGCTCGCGCTGCAGCGGCGCCTGTCGGTCGCCCTGGGCGCATTCGCGCTCGCCGCTTCGCTCCTTGCGATCGTCTTCGGCGAAGCGTCGCAGCGCGGCGCGATCGCGCTGGCTGCGCTTGCCTGCTTCGCCGTCGCCTTCGGGCGGTGGCGCTTTGCCAGGGGTGCCGGGTGGGCTGCGGGCAGCCTGAGCATCGACGAACACGGCGCTGCGCGCTGGACCGACGCGGACGATCCCCGTTGCGCGCCGCGACCGGTCCGGATCGAGCGATGGAACGTGCTCGGCGGCTGCGCCTGGCTGCGGCTTCGTGCGGAAGGCGAGGGCGAGGCACGCGAGGTGATGTTCGTGCGCCGGCGGACGAGCCGGGACGGCGTGGCCGAAGCGAACGGCGCCGAAGCGAACGGCGCCGAGGACTGGCGCCGTCTGCGCGCGTGGCTGCTATGGTACGGGCGCGGCGCGGCGCAGGGCGATCCGTCATCGGCGCGCGTCCCGGCGCGGCAATGACCCTCGCAGCGGCCGGTGAAACGGCACGACGCGCGCCGCCCGTGCTTTGCTGAACTGTTGGTTCGAGGTGCACAACCCATGAGAAAGCTGCTTGCCGCATGCGCGCTGGCGATCGCCACCGGCGGCCTCGTCGCCTGGAGCGTGCCGTCGCTCGCGCAACCGGCGACCCGCGTGCGCGGGTTGCCCGATTTCGCCGACCTCGTCGAGAAGGTGGGGCCGGCCGTCGTGAACATCCGCACCACCGAGCGCACGAACGGCGCTCGGACCCAGTTGCCGCAGTTTCCGTTCCCCGACGGGCTGGACGAGAGCGACCCGTTCTACGATTTCTTCCGCCGCTTCTTTCCGCCGCGACCCGGCCCCGGCCCACGCGCACCGGGGCGCAACGGACCGGGCTCGGGCGAGGAAGTGCCGCGCGGCATCGGCTCGGGCTTCATCCTGTCGTCGGACGGCTACATCCTCACCAACCACCACGTCGTCGACGGTGCCGACGACATCTACGTCACGCTGACGGACAAGCGCGAACTGCGCGGCAAGCTCATCGGTTCGGACCGCCGCACCGACGTCGCGCTCGTGAAAGTCGAGGCGACCCAGCTTCCGTTCATGACGATCGGCGACTCGGACCGGCTGCGCGTGGGCGAATGGGTGCTGGCGATCGGCTCGCCTTTCGGCCTGGACAACACGGTCACCGCCGGCATCGTGTCGGCCAAGAGCCGCGACACCGGCGACTATCTGCCGTTCATCCAGACCGACGTCGCGGTGAATCCGGGCAACTCGGGCGGGCCCTTGATCAACCTCTCGGGCGAGGTCGTCGGCATCAACTCGCAGATCTACAGCCGTACCGGCGGATTCATGGGCATCTCCTTCGCGATTCCGATCGACGAAGTGATGCGCGTCGTCGAGCAGCTGCGCGCCACCGGTCGCGTGGTTCGCGGGCGCATCGGCGTGGGCATCTCGGAGGTGACGCGCGACGTCGCCGGGCCGCTGGGACTCGAGCGTCCGGACGGGGCGCTCGTGCGCAGCATCGAACAGGGCGGCCCGGCCGAGAACGCCGGACTCGAGGTGGGCGACATCATCCTGAAGTACGACGGCAAGCCGATCGAACGATCGAGCGACCTGCCGCGCCTGGTGGGTGCCACGCGGCCGGGCTCGACGGTGCCGATGGAAGTGTGGCGCCGCGGCGAAATGAAGCAGTTTCGCGTCACCGTGGCCGAACTCGAGCCCGAGCGCTCCTCACGCGCGCGTTCGAGCGACTCGCGTCGCGGCGAGCAGCCGCCGGCGGTCAATTCGCTCGGCCTGGCCGTCTCCGATCTCTCCGAGCAGCAGAAGCAGCGCCTGCGGCTGCGAGGCGGCGTCGTCGTCGAAGCCTCAGAGGGCCCGGCGGCGCGTGCCGGCATCCGGCAAGGCGACATCGTGCTGTCGATCAACAACGAGGAGATCCCGAGCGCCCGGCGCTTCGCGGAAATCGTCGGCCGCCTCGACCCGGCGAAGGCGGCGGTGCTGCTCGTTCGTCGCGGAGACTCGGCGCAGTTCGTGCCGCTGCGGCCGGAGCCGCGCTGAGGGTTTCGGCACACTCGCGCTGCCTGCCTCGCAAACCGACCCGCGGCCGGGGGCGCTTCGCGCCCCACGGCGACGGACGGGTGGGCCGGCACTGATAAAATCGACGGTTTCGCCAGGGCGGCGCGCCGGGTGCTGCGCCGTCGGCGAGCGCGCTGGCGCCTTTTCCTTCACGCACCGCTCCGTCTTCGGCGTTCGCGTTTGCGCCGTCACCGGTCTTTACGGCTTCGATGCAGCACATCCGCAATTTTTCGATCATCGCGCACATCGATCACGGCAAGTCGACGCTTGCCGATCGCCTGATCCAGCGTTGCGGCGGCCTGAGCGACCGCGAGATGGCCGAGCAGGTGCTCGACTCGATGGCGCTCGAACGCGAGCGCGGCATCACGATCAAGGCGCAGACGGCGGCGCTGCAGTACCGGGCGCGCGACGGCAACACCTATGCGCTGAACCTGATCGACACGCCGGGGCACGTCGATTTCTCCTACGAGGTGAGCCGGTCGCTGTCGGCGTGCGAGGGCGCGCTGCTCGTCGTCGATGCGTCGCAGGGCGTCGAGGCGCAGACGGTGGCCAACTGCTACACGGCGATCGACCTCGGTGTCGAGGTGGTGCCGGTGCTCAACAAGATCGACCTGCCCCAGGCCGATCCGGAGACGGCGGCCGCGGAGATCGAGGACGTGATCGGCATCGACGCGAGCGACGCGATACGCGCGAGCGCGAAGACCGGCGAGGGCATCGACGACATCCTCGAGGCGATCGTCGCTCGCATTCCGGCGCCGAAGGGCGATGCCGGTGCACCGCTGCAGGCGCTGATCATCGACTCGTGGTTCGACAACTACGTCGGCGTCGTGATGCTGGTGCGGGTGTTCAACGGCACGCTGCGCACGCGCGAGCGCATCCGGCTGATGGCGACCGGCGCCGTGCACAACTGCGAGCAGCTCGGCGTCTTCACCCCGAAAGCCAGCCCGCGCGACGCGCTCGAAACCGGCGCCGTCGGCTACGTGATCACCGGCATCAAGGAGCTCAAGGCCGCGAAGGTCGGCGACACGATCACGCTGGCCGCCCAGCCCGCTCCCCGGCCGCTGCCCGGTTTTCGCGAAATCAAGCCCTCGGTGTTCGCCGGGCTCTACCCGGTCGAGGCGAACCAGTTCGAGGCGATGCGCGAGGCGCTCGAGAAGCTGCAGCTGAACGACGCGTCGCTGCAGTTCGAACCCGAGGTTTCGCAGGCGCTCGGCTTCGGCTTTCGCTGCGGCTTTCTCGGCCTGCTGCACATGGACATCGTGCAGGAACGGCTCGAGCGCGAGTTCGACATGGAACTCGTCACGACGGCGCCCACCGTCGTCTACGAGGTCGTGTTGCGCGACGGCACGGTGCAGCGCGTCGAGAACCCGTCGAAGATGCCCGAACCGTCGAAGATCGAGGAGATCCGCGAGCCGGTCGTCACCGTGACGATCTTCACGCCGCAGGAATACGTCGGCGCGGTGATGACGCTGTGCACCGGCAAGCGCGGCGTGCAGCGCAATCTCGCGTATCACGGCCGCCAGGTGCAGCTCAGCTACGAACTGCCGATGAACGAGATCGTGCTCGACTTCTTCGACAAGCTGAAGTCCACGTCGCGCGGCTACGCGTCGATGGACTACGAGTTCCTCGAATATCGCGCCTCCGACGTCGTCAAGATGGACATCCTCGTGAACAACGAGAAGGTCGACGCGCTGTCGCTGATCGTGCATCGCGCCGTCGCGCAGGGCCGCGGGCGCGACGTCGTCGCGAAGATGCGCGAGCTGATTCCGCGGCAGATGTACGACGTCGCGATCCAGGCGGCGATCGGCGCGAACATCATCGCGCGCGAGAATGTCAAGGCGCTGCGCAAGAACGTGCTGGCCAAGTGCTACGGCGGCGACATCACGCGCAAGAAGAAGCTGCTCGAGAAGCAGAAGGCCGGCAAGAAGCGGATGAAACAGGTGGGCAGCGTGGAGATTCCGCAGGAAGCCTTCCTTGCCGTATTACAGGTCGACGACAGATGAATCGCATGACTTATCAAGAACAACGATGAATTTCGCGCTGATTCTCTTCCTGCTGCTGGTGGTGACCTTCGTCGCGTGGCTGGCCGACCGCTTCGTCTTCCGTGCCCGCCGCCTGCGTGCAGCCGATGCGGCGGTGGCCGAGTTCGATCGCGTCGGCGCCGCGGCGCTGGGCCGCTCCGCCGGAGCGGCTGCGGTGGACGCCGAACGCGAGGCGCTGCGCGCGCACCGCACGCGCCAGCCGTTGTGGCTCGAGTACACCGCCGGGCTATTCCCGGTGATCCTGGTCGTGTTCGTGCTGCGCTCGTTCGTCGCCGAGCCGTTCAAGATTCCCTCCGAGTCGATGCTGCCGACGCTCGTCGTCGGCGACCTGATCCTGGTGAACAAGTTCGTCTACGGGGTGCGGCTGCCGGTGATCCACACCAAGGTCCTCGACGTCGGCGAGCCGCAGCGCGGCGACGTGATGGTGTTTCGCTTTCCGCAGGACCCGTCGGTCGACTACATCAAGCGCGTCATCGGCGTGCCCGGCGACGTCGTCAGCTACGAGGACAAGCGCCTGACGATCAACGGCCAACGGGTGCCGCTGGCTCCGGCGGGCGAATACGAGGACACGCGCAAGCTGGCGCTGTATCCGCAGTATTCAGAAAGAATCGGAGATGTCACCCATAACATATTGACAGACTTGAAAAAACCGTCTGACATTCAGCCTGTGTTCCGCTTTCCGAACTACGAAAACTGCCGCTACTCGGCCGGGGGGGTGACATGCAAGGTTCCGCCCGGCCACTATTTCATGATGGGCGACAACCGCGAGAACAGCCTGGACAGCCGGTTCTGGGGTTTCGTCCCCGAACGCAACATCGTCGGCAAGGCGTTCTTCATCTGGATGAACTTCACTGATCTCGGGCGCATCGGACGCTTCCAATGAATCCCACTCGTGCTTCGTTTTCCGCGCCGCGTCGGCGCCAGGCGGGTCTTTCGCTGCTCGGCCTGTTGCTGGCGGCCTTCGTCGTCGTCGTCGTCGCGCTCGTCGCGATCCGCATCGTGCCGTCGGCGCTGGAGTATCGTGCGATCGTCAGCGCGGTGAACAAGGTCGGCAGCGGCGCGAACACGCCGCGCGACGTTCAGGTGGCCTTCGACCGCTTCGCTGCGGTCGACGACATCCGCTCGATCAGCGGCAAGGACCTGCTCGTCGAGCGCCAGCCCGACGGAACGATGTCGGTCTCCTTTCAGTACGAGAAGCGCATCCCGCTCTACGGGCCCGCGTCGCTGGTCATCGACTACCACGGCTCGAACCGGGCGCGCTAGCCGCGGAAAGACATGAGCCTCGACGACCTGCAGCAGCAACTCGGCCATCGTTTCACCGACGATGCCTTGCTGCGGCAGGCGCTCACGCATCGCAGCTACGGCCAGCCGAACAACGAGCGCCTCGAGTTCCTCGGCGACTCGGTGCTCAACTGCGTGGTGGCAGCGATGCTCTATCGGCACTTCGCGCGCATCGACGAAGGCGACCTCTCGCGGCTGCGCGCGAATCTGGTCAAGCAGCAGTCGCTCGTCGAGATCGCGCAGCGCCTGGGCCTGAGCGCGCACCTGCGGCTCGGCGACGGAGAAGCGCGCAGCGGCGGCTTTCGCCGGCCGTCGATCCTGGGCGACACCGTCGAGGCGATCGTCGGCGCAGTGTTCCTCGACGCCGGATTCGATGCGGCGCAGGCCGTGATCATCGCCCTGTACGCGCCGATCCTGAAGACGGTCGACCCGAAGACGCTCGGCAAGGATGCCAAGACCCTGCTGCAGGAGCACCTGCAGGGCAAGAAACTGCCGCTGCCGGTGTATTCGGTGGTCGCCACCCACGGCGCGGCGCACAGCCAGGTGTTCGAGGTCGAGTGCGCGATTCCGAAGCTGCAGATCCACGTGCTCGGCAGCGGCGCGAGCCGCCGCGCCGCCGAGCAGGCGGCCGCGCGCGGCGCGCTCGAGGCCGCGCAGGCGAAGGCCTCGGCGCGGCGTGCCCGCGCCCGCTCGAGCCGCCCGATGCCGAAGGAAGACGGCGCCGACGGCACCGATCCGGCCGCCGCGCAGGACAGCGCCGCGTGCGATGCGTTCGCGCACCGCACCCACGCCGCCTGAGGCGCAGCGGCAGCCCTCGGCTTCGATGTTCCGTTGCGGCACCGTCGCGCTGGTCGGGCGTCCGAACGTCGGCAAGTCGACGCTGCTCAACCGGCTCGTCGGGCAGAAGCTGTCGATCACCTCCGACCGTCCGCAGACGACACGGCATCGCATCGTCGGCATCGTGCATCGGCCCGATGCGCAACTGCTCTTTCTCGACAGCCCCGGTTACCAGACGCGGATCGGCGGCGCGATGAACCGCGTGCTGAACCGCACGTCGATGCAGGTGGCGCAGGACGCCGACGTCGTCGTGCTGGTGTGCGACGCACGCAACTGGACCGCAACCGACGCGCGCATCGCGCGGGCCTTGCCCGCTGATCGACCGGTGCTGCTGGCGATGAACAAGATCGACCTCGTCAAGGACAGGGACCAGTTGCTGCCGGCGATCGAGCGCGCACGACAGGCTCGCGCCTTCGAAGAAATCGTGCCGGTGAGCGCGCGCAGCGGACGCCAGGTCGACGCGCTCGTCGATGCCTGCGCGCAGCGCCTGCCCGCGGGGCCGCCCGCGTACGACGCCGACGCGCTCACCGATCGCAGCGAGCGTTTCCTCGCCGCCGAGACGATCCGCGAGAAGCTGTTTCGCCAGCTCGGCGACGAAGTGCCGTACGAGAGCACGGTCGAGATCGAGCGCTTCGAGGAGCTGCCGAGGCTGCGGCGCATCCACGCGGCGATCGTGGTCGCGCGCGAGGCGCAGCGTCCGATCGTGATCGGGGCGCGCGGCGAGCGCATCAAGCGCATCGCCACCGAAGCGCGGCTCGACCTCGAGCGGCTGTTCGGCACCAAGGTCTTCCTCGAACTCTTCGTCAAGGTGAAGTCGGGCTGGGCAGGCAGCGAGCAGAGCCTGCGAAGCTATGGCTACGAGTAGCCGCGACGAGCCGGCCTGGCTGCTGCACTCGACGCCGTATCGCGAGACGAGCCTGGTCGTCGATCTGTTCACGCGCGAGCACGGGCGCGTCGCTGCGGTGGCCAAGGGCGCCAAGCGGCCGCGTTCGAACCTGCGCGCGGTGCTGCTGCAGTTCCAGCCGCTGCGCGTATCGTGGACCGGCCGTCGCGAACTGCGCACGCTCGTCGGCGCCGAATGGAGCGGAGGGCTCGATGCGCCGCGTGGCGACGCGCTGCTGTGCGCGTTCTACCTGAACGAGCTGCTGATGCGGCTGCTCGCGCGCGAGGATCCGCATCCGTTGCTGTTCGACGCCTACGGCGAGGCGCTTGCACAGCTCGGCGCGCAGCTCGCGCTCGACGAGACGCTGCGACGCTTCGAATGGGCGCTGCTGCGCGAGATCGGCTACGCGCCCGATCTGGCGCGCGATGCGGCGCGCGAGCCGATCGACGCGCAGCGCTTCTACGGCTGGCGCCCGGGCGAGGGCTTCGTTGTGCGCGATGCCGATTCGCCCGACAGCGTGCCGGGCGTCGTGCTGCAGGAGCTTGCCGAGGGGCGGCACGGCTCGGTCGCCAGTCGACAACAGGCAAAATACCTCACGCGCGCGATCCTGTCGTACCACCTCGACGGCGCGCCGTTGAGCACGCGGCAGATCCTGATCGATCTGCAGAAGCTCTGATCGTGGAGACCGTCCCGAAGATGATCGAACTCGGCGTCAACATCGACCACGTCGCCACCGTTCGGCAGGCGCGCCGAACCTACGAGCCCGACCCCGTGTGGGCCGCGGTGGAGGCGCACCTGGGCGGCGCCGACGGCATCACCGTGCATCTGCGCGAGGACCGTCGCCACGTGCACGACGAAGACGTGCGGCGCCTGCGCGAGCTCACGCACATCAAGCTCAACCTCGAGATGGCGCCCACCGACGAGATGCTGCGCATCGCGCTCGAGCTGCGCCCGGAGATGGCGATGCTCGTTCCCGAGGGCCGCCAGGAAGTGACGACCGAGGGCGGGCTCGACATCGCGGGGCAGTCCGATCGCCTGCGCGACTTCGTGGCGGCGCTCGCCGAAGGCGGCATCGTCACCAGCGTCTTCATCGACGCCGACCTCGCACAGGTCGATGCGGCCGCGGCGATCGGTGCGCGCGTGTGCGAAGTGCACACCGGCCCCTACGCGCACGCGTTCCACTCGCAGGGGCGCGATGCCGAAGGCGCGCCGGTGGTCGCCGAACTGGCGCGCATTGCCAGCGCCGGAGCGGCGATTCGCGCGAACGCGATGCGCTTCAACGCCGGGCACGCGCTGAACTACTTCAACGTGCAGCCGGTGGCCGCGCTCGACGGAGTGCGCGAGCTGCATATCGGACACGCGATCGTCTCGCGCGCGTTGTTCGTCGGCATGCGCGAGGCGGTGCGCGAGATGAAGCGGCTGATCCGCGAGGCGGCCGGAGGCGGCGCACGATGATCCACGGCGTGGGCACCGACATCGTGCTGATGCAGCGCATCGAGGCGCTGCTCGCGCGCTGGGGCGAGCGTTTCGCGCGCCGCGTGCTGGGCGACGACGAGCTGGCCGAGTATCGGCGTCGCGGCGGCAAGGCCGGGCACGGCAGCGGCTACGCAGCACGCTACCTGGCCAAGCGCTTCGCGGCCAAGGAGGCCGTCGGAAAGGCGCTCGGCGTCGGGTTGCGCGCGCCGATGTCGCTGCACTCGCTGCAGGTGCTCAACGACGCGCGGGGCCGGCCGGTGGCGATCGCGCGCAACGCGCTCGGGCGCCACCTGGACGAGCACGGGCTGGTGGTGCACGTGTCGTTGTCCGACGAGCGCGACAGCGCGCTCGCCTTCGTGATCGTCGAGCGCAGGCCGTCGCGATGAGCCAGGCTCCCGCTGACCTGCCGCGCGGACCGGTCGTTGTCGACGTCGCCGCTGCGGCGCTGGATTCGCACGAGCGCCGACGGCTGCTGCATCCGCTGGTGGGGGGCGTGATCCTCTTTGCGCGCAACTTCGAGTCGAAGCCGCAGCTCGAACGGCTGTGCGCCGAGATCCACGCGGTGCGCACGCCGCCCTTGCTCGTCTGCGTCGACCACGAGGGCGGGCGCGTGCAGCGTTTCCGCTGCGGTTTCACCGAGCTGGCGCCGATGCGCGAGCTCGGCCGGATCTGGGACGAGGACCCGCAGGCGGCCTGCTGCCGCGCCACCGCGATCGGCCGGACGATCGGCGCGGAGCTGCGCGCCGTCGGCGTGGACCTGAGCTTCACGCCGGTGCTCGATCTCGACTGGGGACGATCGCCGGTCATCGGCGATCGCGCATTCCACTCCGATCCGGCCGCCGTCGCCGCGCTGGCGCGCAGCCTGTCGCACGGACTGCTGCTCGCCGGCATGGCGAACTGCGGCAAGCATTTCCCCGGCCACGGCTTTGCCGACGCCGACTCGCACGTCGCATTGCCGGTCGACGGGCGCAGCCTCGACGAGCTGCTGGGCGTCGACGCCGCGCCGTACCGGTGGCTCGGCGAAGCGCTGCTGTCGGTGATGCCGGCGCACGTCGTGTATCCGGCGGTCGATGAGCAGCCCGCCGGCTTCTCGTCGCGCTGGCTGCGCACGATCCTGCGCGGGCGCCTGGGCTTCCGGGGGCTGATCTTCAGCGACGACCTCACCATGGAAGGCGCCACGGTGGCCGGCGACATCGTCGCGCGCGCCGAAGCGGCGCTCGCGGCGGGCTGCGACATGGTGCTGGTCTGCAACCGACCCGACCTCGCCGACGAGCTGCTCGCGAAGCTGTCGTGGAGCCCGCCGGCAGGGTTCGCCGAGCGGCTCGCCGCGATGTTCGTGGCGAGACCGTAGTGCAGCACGAGGATCGCGTGGCGAGCCAGCCGCAGCCGTCGCACGACGCGCACGCGGCCGCACCGATGCCGGGCGACGACGCCGGCTTCGATCTGCGCGCGTACCTGGCGCAACTTCCGAACCGGCCCGGCGTGTACCGGATGATCGGCGCGAACGACGCGCTGCTGTACGTCGGCAAGGCGCGCGACCTGAAGAAGCGGGTTTCGTCGTATTTCGTGAAGGGCGCGCCGGGCCCGCGCATCGCGCACATGGTCGAGCGCATCGAGCGCATCGAGACGACGGTCACGCGTTCCGAGGCCGAGGCGCTGCTGCTCGAGAACAACCTGATCAAGACGGCGGCGCCGCGCTACAACATCCTGTTTCGCGACGACAAGTCGTATCCGTACCTGAAGATCACCGACCACGATTTTCCTCGCCTGGTCTACTACCGGGGCGCCGTCGACAGGAAGAGCCGCTACTTCGGGCCGTTCCCGAACGCCAAGGCGGTGCGCGAGGCGATCCAGGTGCTGCAGAAGGTGTTCCGGCTGCGCACCTGCGAGGACAGCGTGTTCGCCAATCGCACGCGCCCGTGCCTGCTGCACCAGATCGGGCGCTGCAGCGGGCCGTGCGTGGGCCTGGTCGACCGCGAGGCGTACCTGGCCGACGTGCAGGCCGCAGTGCGCTTCCTGAACGGGGAGCACCGCGAGGTGCTCGCCGAACTGGAGCAGCGCATGCACGACGAGGCGCAGGCGCTGCGCTTCGAGGCCGCCGCGGTGCTGCGCGATCGCATCGCCGCGCTGTCGAAGGTGCTCAGCCGGCAGTCGATGGAGACCGCCGCCGACGCCGATGCCGACATCGTCGCCGTGGCGATGCGCGGCGGGCGCATCTGCGTGAACCTCGCCATGGTGCGCGGCGGCCGGCACCTGGGCGACAAGGCGCAGTTTCCGTCGCACGCGCACGAGGCCGGCGATGCGGCCACGCCGGCCGAGGTGCTCGAGGCTTTCGTCGCGCAGCACTACGACGGCGTTCCCGTGCCGCCGGTGCTCGTCGTCGACGGTGTCGCGCCCGACGAGGCGCTGCTCGAGTGGCTGCAGCAGCAGGCCGGACACCCGGTGCACTGGGTCCGCCAGCCGCAGGGCCTGCGCCGCGAATGGCTCGATCTGGCGCGGCAGAATGCCGAAGTGTCGCTCGCGCGCGTGCTCGCGGAGGAAGGCTCGCAGCAGGCGCGCACGCGCGCACTCGCGCAGCTGCTCGCGCTCGACGACAGCGACCTCGATGCGCTGCGCATCGAGTGCTTCGACGTGAGCCACACGATGGGCGAGGCGACGCAGGCCTCGTGCGTCGTCTACCAGAACCACGCGATGCAGCGCTCGCAGTACCGGCGCTTCAACATCGGCGGCATCGAGGGCGGCGACGACTACGCCGCGATGCGCCAGGTGCTCGAGCGTCGCTACGCCGAGACGCCGCTGCCCGACGTCGTGCTGATCGACGGCGGCGCAGGGCAGGTGGAGGTTGCGCGCCAGGTGTTCGCCGACCTCGGGCTCGACATCTCGACGCTGGTCGGCGTCGCCAAGGGCGAGGCGCGCAAGGTGGGGCTCGAGACGCTCGTGTTCGCCGACGGGCGTGCGCCGATCGCGCCCGGCGCGCATTCGGCCGCGCTGATGCTGATTGCGCAGATCCGCGACGAGGCGCACCGCTTCGCCATCACCGGCATGCGAGCGCGCCGCTCGAAGTCGCGCCAGCGGTCGCGGCTGGAGGAGATCGACGGCGTCGGTCCGCGCCGACGCCAGCGCCTGCTCGCGCGCTTCGGAGGCCTGCGTGGCATGATGGCGGCGAGCGTCGACGACCTGGCCTCGGTGGAGGGCATCTCGCGCGCGCTCGCCGAGGAGATCTATCGCCGGTTGCACTGACGTCCGATACTGCCCGAGCGATCTCCTGCGCATCGACCGCGTCGCTTTCCCGTCCGGCCTGCGGGCCGGCTTTCTTCGCGCATGCTTCCGAACCTGCCGACGCTTCTGACCTGGACCCGCGTGGTCGCGATACCGCTGCTCGTCGCGGTGTTCTACCTGCCGATGAGCGGCGCGATGCAGAATCTCGCCGCCACCGTGCTCTTCGTCGCTGCCGCGATCACCGACTGGCTCGACGGCTGGCTCGCGCGCCGCTGGGGCCAGACTTCGGCCTTCGGCGCATTCCTCGACCCGGTTGCCGACAAGCTGATCGTCTGCGTCGCGCTGGTGATGCTGGTTGCGCTCGGGCGCGTCGACGCCTTCATCGCGGCGATCATCGTCGGGCGCGAACTGACGATCTCGGCGCTGCGCGAGTGGATGGCGCAGGTGGGCGCGCGCGCGAGCGTCGCCGTGCACTCGATCGGCAAGTTCAAGACGGTGGCGCAGCTGGTTGCGATTCCGCTGCTGCTGTTCGACGGCGTGCTGTTCGGGGCGCTCGACGCGCATCTCGTCGGCACGTGGCTGATCTACGCCGCCGCGATCCTCACCGTCTGGTCGATGACGTACTACGTGAGGCGCGCCTGGCCGTACCTGCGCGAGTCGTGACCTTCGAAGGTGCCGACAGCGATTCGAGGATCGGGCATTCGGGTCTTTCGTCGCCGTGGCAGGACTCGGCGAGGCGTTCGAGCGTGGTCTTCATCTCGAGCAGTTCGCGCACCTTGCGGTCGAGGCGATCGACGTGTTCGAGCGCCAGCGACTTCACCTTCGCGCTCGGCCGCGAACTGTCCTGCCACAGACTGACGAGTTGGGCGATCTCGGCGATGGAGAAACCGAGGTCGCGCGCACGCGCGATGAACGCGAGCAGGTTCACGTCGTTGGCCGAGTACCGGCGATAGCCGGCGTCGCTGCGCGCGGCGCGCGGAATGAGACCGAGCGACTCGTAGTGCCGGATCATCTTCGCCGACACGCCCGAAGCGCGCGAGGCCTCGCCGATGTTCACCGCTTGCGCCTCGGCGAACGTCAGTCGTGCGAGGCGGCCGGGCGCAGCGCGGCGGCCGCACCCGCCGTGGCGGCGGTGTGCTCGCGCGCCGTCGAGCCCGCGCCCTCGGCGCTCGGACGCCAGCGACGAAGCAGCAGTGCGTTCGTCACCACGCTCACGCTCGAGAACGCCATGGCGGCGCCCGCGATCACCGGGTTGAGGAAGCCGAGCGCAGCCAGCGGCACCCCCACCGCGTTGTAGACGAAAGCCCAGAACAGGTTCTGGCGGATCTTCGCGTAGGTACGACGCGACACGTCGATCGCGTCGGCGACCAGTCGCGGATCGCCGCGCATCAGCGTGATGCCGGCCGCTTCCATCGCCACGTCGGTGCCGGTGGACATCGCGATGCCGACGCTGGCGGCCGCCAGCGCCGGTGCGTCGTTGATTCCGTCGCCGACCATCGCGACCACCGCGTCGTCGTGTTCGAGTTCGGCGACGATCGCCGCCTTCGTCTCGGGCAGCACCTCGGCGCGTACCTCGTCGATGCCCAACTCGGCGGCGACCGCTTGCGCGCTGCCGCGGTTGTCGCCCGTCACCAGCACCGTGCGCACGCCGCGCGCGCGCAGCGCAGCGATCGCCGCGGCCGCTTCGGGCTTGACGGTGTCGCCGAAAGCGAGCAGTCCGAGCGGTTCGGCTCCTCCGGCCGATTGCCTCGTGAGCCACGACACCGTGCGGCCCTCCGACTGCAGCTGCGCAGCGCGCGACGCGAGCTCGCCCGGCACGGCGCCCAGTTCGGTGAGCAGCCGCGAACTGCCGAGATGGACCGTCTCGCCGTCGACCGTGCCCCGGATGCCGCGGCCGGCCAGCGCCTGGACGTCCTGCGCCGACGGAATCGGCAGCTGGCGCAGGCGCACGGCATCGAGCACTGCGCGGGCCAACGGATGTTCGCTTGCGCTCTGCAGGGCCGACGCCAGTCGCAACACCTCGTCTTCGCCGCTGGCGTGCGTCGCGAACACCGCTGTCAGGCGCGGCTGCCCGACGGTCAGCGTTCCGGTCTTGTCGAAGGCGACCGTCGTCACCGAATGCATGACTTCGAGCGCTTGCGCATCCTTGATGAGAATGCCGTGCCGCGCGGCCACGCCGGTGCCGGCCATGATCGCCGTCGGCGTCGCCAGGCCCAGCGCACACGGGCAGGCGATGACGAGCACCGCGACGGCATTGAGCAGCGCGCGCTCCCAGTCGCCGCCGGCGAAGCCCCAGGCGGCGAAGGTGACGAGCGCCACGCCGAGCACGACCGGCACGAAGACCGCGCTCACGCGGTCGACGAGGCGCTGGATCGGCGCCTTGGCCGCCTGCGCACCCTCGACCATCCGGATGATGCGCGCGAGCATCGATTCGCTGCCGGTGGCGATCGTCCGGACGACGAGCACGCCTTCGCCGTTGATCGCTCCGCCGGTGACGCGATCGCCCACGCCCTTGGCCACCGGCAGGCTCTCGCCGGTGATGAGCGCTTCGTCGGCGTGGCTGCGGCCCTCGACGACTTCGCCGTCGACCGCGATGCGTTCCCCCGGACGAACGACGACCAGGTCGCCGACGTGCACCGTCGCGGCCGGCACCTCGGTTTCGACGCCGTCGCGGCGCACCCGCGCCACTTCCGGTCGCAGCGCGTTGAGCGCGCGGATCGCCTCGGTCGTCTGCCGCTTGGCGCGCGCCTCGAGCCACTTGCCGAGCAGCACGAGCGTGATGACGGCGGCCGACGCTTCGAAATACAGGTGCGGCGCGCCGTCGCCGTGGCCCGCGAGCATCAGGTACACCGACAGCCCCCAGGCGGCCGAGGTGCCCAGGGCGACCAGCAGGTCCATGTTGCCGGTACCCGCGCGAAGCGCCTTCCAGCCGGCGCGATAGAAACGCGCGCCCAGCCAGAACTGCACCGGCGTGGCCAGCAGCAGTTGCGCCCAGGCCGGAAGCATCCAGTCGCGGCCGAAGACGGGGCCCGCCATCGGAGCGACCAGCGGCAGCGTCAGCAAGGTGGCGACCGCGACCGGCCACCAGGCGGGCAGCCGCGGGCCGGTCGGGGTTCCGCCCTGTGCGGCCTGGTCAGCGCCGGACTGGGCGACCCCGTATCCGGCACGCTCGATCGCTTCGTGCAGCACCTGCACCGTCGTCGCGCCGAAGGTTTCGACGCTCGCGCGTTCGGTCGCGAGATTGACCGACACGCGCGCGACGCCCGGGACCTTCGCCAGCGCCCGCTCGACGCGGCCGACGCACGACGCGCAGGTCATCCCGACGATCGGGATGTCGAAATGCTCGCGCGCGACTTCGTAGCCGGCCTTCTCGATGGCCTGCGCGAGTTGCTCCGGCCTCACCGATGCCTCGGTGCTCACGCTCGCGGTTTCGGTGGCCAGGTTCACGTTCGCCTCGACGACGCCGGGCAGCTTGCGCAGCGCACGCTCGACGCGACCGACGCACGACGCGCACGTCATGCCGCCGACGCGAAGCTGCATGGCGAGCGCGGCCGGAGGAGACGGGGAAAGGGTCGAGGTGCTCATTCGGGACTCCCGGGGCGATGCCGTTGCGTGCATCGTCCACCTTGACATCATGTCAAGGTCAAGTGCCGGATTTCAAGCTTGGACTGGAGGCGGAGGTCGGAATCGAACCGGCGTACACGGCTTTGCAGGCCGCTGCATGACCACTCTGCCACTCCGCCGGGAGAGCAGAACGAACCGCCGCGGCGATTCGATCGAAGCGGGGAGGCGTTGCGCCTTCCCCTTCGCCGACGGGAGGAGCTGGGCAGCTTTCCGGATCGAGCGATGGAGCGGGAGACGAGTCTCGAACTCGCGACCTCAACCTTGGCAAGGTTGCGCTCTACCAACTGAGCTACTCCCGCGCGGAGCCGGTGATTATAGCCGGCGCCGCGTCGATGTCAATTTGGCGAACAAGCGCAATTTCGCTCGCTCCGGGATCTCGATTCCGGTGTGCTCAGATCTGGATCGGAGTCACTTTCGTGCCTTCCAACGACACGCCGGCGGCCAATCCGGCGTTGGTCATGACGAACGCGATGACCGGCTGTTGCGCGGACGCGGTATCGACGCGCCCGCTGGCGCCGACATTGGCAACAGCGACGGTCGCATCGACCCCTGCAGTCCAGCCGTTGCTGGCGCGGAACTTCTCCAGCACTTCCGGCGTCATGAACAGATAGACCACCGCCCGGGATTGCGCGCCCGCCTGCAGGCCGATCGATCCCGAAGTGACGCTGTAATAGCCGAGCGTACGGCCTTGTGCGCGCAACTCGCCGTTGCCATGCGCGCCGCCGATGCCGAAGCTCACCCGAACCACCGACGGAAAGACCAGCACGCCCGAGGCGCGCTGCACGAGGTCTCGCGAGTCCGGAACCGACTCGTAGAGCTTGGCGAGCGTCGCGTCGACCGCGGCGTCGAGCTCGCGGCGCTTGGCCATCGAGCTCAGCTCGCCGTCGCTGGGGCCGCTGGTCGTCGTACAGGCTGCGAGCCCCGCGCTCGTGGCGACTGCGAAGAACGCCAGCGCCTGACGGCGTGCCGGCACGAAGCGCGTTGTTTCGTGTTTCATGGGGGAACTCTTGTGGATCGACAGACCGACCTGATGCAAACCGCTGGCCCGGCGAACCGCGTCGGGTTCGGTCAGATCGGGCCGATGCGCGTCCGGGAAGCAAGGCCGGCCGATTACACTGGCGCCGAGCCCGAGTGGTGGAATAGGTAGACACAAGGGATTTAAAATCCCTCGGCCTCGCGGCCGTGCCGGTTCGATTCCGGCCTCGGGCACCAGAACCGATGCGAAAACCGCGGCGACCGCCGCTGGACGGCGCCGCTGCGCTTCACGGCGGCGGGGTCACGGCCGCGGGGTCACGACCGGGGTGACGACCGCGGGCGGCCGCGGGCTTGCGGCCAAGCGTTCACAGCCTGATCCAACCCCTGCGCGTGGCGTGATGCGCAAGCACGCCGAACAGCACGGCCAGCCCTGCATGCCAGAGCGCGATGCCCGCCGTCGCGAGGACGACGAAGCGGTCGACCTTCTCGCCGCCGGGCTCGCGACTGCCGAGCGCCAGTTGCAGTCCGGCGAGAAAGAGAATCGTGCCGAGCACCGCCGGCGGGACGAGCGCGAACAGCGCGCCGACCGCGTCGGCGAAGACCAGGCCGAGCACGAGCAGCGTCGCGCCGAGGATTACCGGCGCGCGCCCGCTGCGCGCGCCGAAGCGCGTCTGCGCGGCCATGCCGCCGGCGCCGTGGCACAGCGGGATGCCGCCGAGTGCGCTCGAGACGAGATTCATCGCGCCGGTGCTCAGCGCGACGACGCGTTCGTTCGTCGGCCACGCGGGAAAGCGACGGTTGTTCTCGTCGACGACGGCGAACAGCGCGTTGCCGAAGGTCAACGGCAGTTGCGGCAGCGCAAGCAGCAGCACGCCGAGTTCGAGCGCGCGCCAGGACAGCGCCGGCCACGCGAAGGCCGGCAGCGTCCACGCGGGCCCGGCCAGCGCGCCGAGCGGCGCGGAGGCGCCCCCGGCCACGCTGGCGAGCACACCGCCGGCGAGCAGCACGAGCATGGTCGGGATGGCCGGACGCGACAGCAGCACGAGCGCGATCGCCAGCGTCGCGGCGCCGCCCCAGGGTTGCGACGACATCGTGCGCAGGCCTTCGAGCATGAAGCCGAAGCCCAGTCCCATGACGACGCCGAGCAGCGCCTCGCGCGGGATCCAGGCGCTGAAGCGCTGGGCGAGTCCGCTCAGGCCGAGTGCGAGCCAGAACGCTCCGGTGAAGAGGCCCGCGGCGACGACGACCTGCGGCGTCATCGCGATCCCCGCCTGCGAATAGAGAATGACCGAAGCGCCGATCAGCTTCATCGGCTGCACCGGAAAGGGCGTGCGGAACCACAGACCCGCGGCGATCGACGCCAGGCCGATCGGCACCAGTACGGCTTCCGGCGCCATGCCGACGATCGCCAGATACGCGGTGACGAAGGGAATCAGGACGCCGAGGTCGCCGAAGGCGCCCGACGCTTCCGAAAGCCAGCCGGATCGAGCCGGTCCGTCGGGCGGCAACGCCGTCGCAGCGGCGTCGCGCGCACTCGAATCGTGCGACGGCATCAGCGCGCTGCCGAAGCGCGCAGCAGCGGCGCGAGGGCGGGCCAGACGGCGTCGAGCAGCAGCGGTTGTGCCGCCTCCGTGGGGTGGATGCGGTCGGGCTGGAACCAGTTCGTGTCGCCGGCGATCGGTGCGAGGAAGAACGGTACGAGCTCGGCTGCGTGCCGCTCGGCGACGCGCGGGAAGATCGCGGCGAACGCGTCGGCGTAAGGCGCGCCGTAATTCGGCGGCACCTGCATGCCGAGCAGCAGCACCGAGGCGCCGGCATCGCGCGCGGCGCCGGCGATCGCGTCGAGGTTGGCCTCGGTTGCGCGCAGGTCGAGTCCGCGCAGCGCGTCGTTGCCGCCGAGCTCGACGACGACGATCTGCGGTTCGTGCCGGCGCAGCAGCGAATCGATCCGGTTGCGCCCGCCTGCGGTCGTCTCGCCGCTGACGCTGGCGTTGACGACCGACCACGGCGGGCGATGCTCACGAAGTCGTGCGGCGAGCCGCTCGACCCAGCCGCTGCCGCGTCGCAGTCCGTATTCGGTCGAGACGCTGTCGCCGAGCACGAGCACGGTGCCGGCGACGGCACCCACCGGTGCAGGGTCGGCGCGTGCAGGTAGACTCGCGGCGACCAGCGCGCCCACGGCACCTGCGCCACCTGCGGCACCGACGGCACCTGCGGCACCGGCGGCACCCGAGGCGAGCAGCGTCTCGACGAACCGGCGGCGACTTTCTCGGAACATGGACATGGATGCCATTATCGTCGAGCACCTGTGCAAGCGCGTGCGCGATGCGGACGGCTGGCTGACGATCCTGGACGACGTGTCGTTCTCGGTGGCCGCGGGGGAGACGGTGGCGATCACCGGCGCCTCCGGCTCGGGCAAGTCGACGCTGCTCGGGCTGCTCGCCGGGCTCGACCTGCCGAGCGAAGGCACGGTGACGGTCTTCGGCGAGTCGCTGTTCGCGCTCGACGAGGATGCACGCGCGGCGTGGCGCGCGCGCCACCTCGGCTTCGTTTTCCAGTCGTTCCAGCTGCTGCCGCAGATGACTGCGCTCGAGAACGTGATGCTGCCGCTCGAGTTGGCGGGCGAGCGACGCGCAGCGGCGCGGGCGCGCGTGCTGCTCGAACGCGTCGGGCTGGGCGATCGCCTCGGCCACTATCCGAAGACGCTCTCCGGCGGCGAACAGCAGCGTGTCGCGCTGGCGCGCGCCTTCGCCGCCGAGCCGAAACTGCTGTTCGCCGACGAGCCCACCGGCAGCCTGGATGCGGTCACCGGCGCGCGGGTGATCGACCTGCTGTTCGCGCTGAACCGGGAAGCTGGCGCGACGCTGTTGCTCGTCACGCACGACACCGATCTGGCGTCGCGCTGCGCGCGCCGGGTCATGCTGCAGGCGGGACGCCTCGTCGAGCAGCCCGATCGGCCAGCGCTGTCCGTATCCGCCTGATCAGCGGCTGCACGGTGGCGTGAGCCGGAGGGCTCGCGCCCGGTTCGTGCTGGATCGCACCCGCGTCCGGCTCGGTCCTGTCCTCGGCGAGCATCGGCTCGATGTCGGCGGCGAGCACCTTGCCGAGTTCGACGCCCCACTGGTCGAAGGAGTCGATCTCCCACAGCCAGCCGAGCGCGGCGGTCTTGTGCTCGTAGAGCGCGATCAGCGCGCCGAAGCTGCGGGCATCGAGCCGGTCGAGCAGCAGCACCGACGAGGGCCGGTTGCCCGGCGTACTGCGGTGTCGCGCCAGCGTAGGATCGGCGTCGTCGGCCTGCCTTCCGCAGGCGAGCGCCTCGACCTGCGCGAGCGCGTTGGCGAGCAGCGCGCGGCCGCGGTGCTCGTCGTCGCCGGCACGCGGTACGACCACGATGAAATCGACCGGATGCACGCTCGTTCCCTGGTGCAGCGCCTGGAAGAACGAGTGCTGCGCATCGGTGCCGGTCGAGCCCCAGACCGCCGGCACCGTCTGCCACGGTACCGGCCGGCCGTCGCGCCCGATGCGCTTGCCGTTGCTCTCCATCTGCAGCTGCTGCAGATAGGCGACGAGGCTGCGCAGCGCATCGCTGTAGGGAACGACGACCTCGGTGCCGCCGTCGAGCACGAGGCGGTTCCACAGCGACACCAGCGCCATCAGCACCGGCGCGTTGCGCTCGAGCGGCGCTTCGCGGAAATGCCGGTCCATCGCGTGGGCACCGCCCAGCATTGCACTGAACTGCTGCCGGCCGATCGCCAGCACGATCGGCAGCCCGATCGCCGACCACATCGAGTAGCGCCCACCGACCCAGTCCCACATCGGAAAGAGCGCATCGGTTGCGAGGCCGAAACCGGCGGCGGCCTCGACGTTCGAGGTGACCGCGACGAAATGGCGCTGCAGCGCCTGCGCCTCGATGCCGGCGTGCGCGAACCAGTGGCGCAGCGCCTGGGCGTTGCGCGCCGTCTCGGTGGTGTGCCACGACTTGGAGGCGACGATCGCCAGCGTCGTGCGCGGCTCCAGGCCGGCGGTCGCGCGCGCGAAGGAATCGGGGTCGACGTTCGACAGGAAGCGCATTTCGAGTCGGCCGCCTTCGTGCGCAAGCGCTTCGCACGCAAGCTGCGGGCCGAGATGCGAACCGCCGATGCCGACGTGCACCACCGATTCGATGCGCTCGCCGCCGGCGCCGCGCCAGCGACCGTCGCGAACCGCATCGGCGAAGTCGAACATCCGCTCGAAGGTGCGGGTGACCTCGGCAGCGGCGCTGCCGCCGCCGCCCGCGTCCGCCGGACGCCGCAGGGCAACGTGCCACGCCGGGCGGCGCTCGGTGAAGTTGATCGACTCGCCGTCGAACATCGCGTCGCGCTGCGCTTCGAGTCCGACGGCGCGCGCCAGCGCGAGCAGCGCGTCGAGCGCCGGCAGCGGCAGGCGCTGCCGGGTGAAGTCGGCGTGGATGCCCGCCGCATCGACGGCGAGCCGCGCCTGCCGGTGGGGTTCTTCGTTCAGCAGGTCGACGATCGACGCGTCGCGCATCGATTCGGCGAGTCGATGCACCTCGTCACGTACGCGATCCTTCGTCGCCTGGCTCGGGGTGTTGTTCGTTGCGTTCGTCGCGTCGTTGCCGGAGCTCATCGGGAACCCTCCGCGCTGCGTAGCTCTGCGGCCGCGCTGCGCATCCATTCGTACAGTTCGGCCGCGCTCAGGCCGTCGGTCGTTCCGTGCTCGCGCGCCCACGCCCGGCCCGCGTCGCCGTGCAGCCAGGCGCCGAGACACGCCGCACGCTCGGCGTCGAGGCCGCGCGCAAGCAGCGCCGCACACGCGCCGGCCAGCACGTCGCCGGTGCCGGCGCTGGCGAGGGCGGGCGAGCCGGCGTCGACGATCGACCAGCGCCCGGCAGGCGTTGCGACGACGCTTCCGGCGCCCTTCAGCAGCGCGACGCAGCGCAGCCTTGCGGCCAGTGCACAGGCGGCGCCGATTCGGTCGGCCTGGACCTGCGGCACGTCGCCCTGCAGCAAACGGGCTGCCTCCAGCGGGTGCGGCGTGACGATGCAGCGGCGTGCGTCGCCGCGCGCCGCGAGCGCGCTTGCCCGCGCGTCGTCGGCGGCGATCGCGTTCAGCGCATCGGCATCGACGACCAATGCCCGTGCGTCGACGATCGCGCGATCGAGCGCCGAACGAGCCGCATCGGAATCCCCCAGACCGCAGCCGATCGCCACCGCGTCGAAGCGCGCGAATCCGGCGTCGGAAGCGGCGCTCATCCACTGCGGCTGCGCCGGATCGAAGAGCGCGCTCGCCGGTGTGCCGACGTGGATGCGACCGACGCCGATCGCCTGTGCGCCTCGTGCCGCGAGCAGGACGGCGCCCCGCATTCCGGGTGCGCCGCCGTAGCACAGCACCGAGCCGAAGCTGCCCTTGCTGGTGTCGCTCGCGCGCAGCGCCGGCAATGCGCTGCTTGCCTGCTCGCGATCGAAGAGCAGGCCGCGATCGGCCGACGCGACGCCGTCGAGCGCGCTGCGCCGCTGCCCGACGCCGAGGTCGAGCCCGGCCAGACGAAGCTCGCCGACGTGGTCCAGTGCCGCGCCCGTACGCAGCCCCGGCTTGTCGGCGATCATCGTCACGGTGATCACGGCGCGCATCGCCACCGGCCCGACGCGAGCGCCGGTGTCGGCGTCGATGCCACTGGGCACGTCCACGGCGACGACCGGCCAGCCGCGTTGCGCGATGCGCTCGCAGATCGAGGCGGTTTTCGGCTCGAGCGGGCGCTGCAGGCCGATGCCGAACAATCCGTCGATGACGATCGGTGCTTTCGGGCTCGGCACCTCGCCCGGCGAGGCCGTGTCGCTCGCGGGTGCCGCCGCGAAGAGTTCGTCCCACGCGGCGGCGTCCTCGATCGGATAGGCGCGCGATTGCGCCAGCCGCCAGATCTCGCCTGCATCGCCGCCGGGCGTGCGACCGGCGTCGAGCGCGATCGCGCGCGTGACGAAACCGAACTCGCGCAGCCGCAGCGCGGCGAGCAGCGCGTCGCCGCCGTTGTTGCCGGGACCTACCCAGGCGACGATGGGGCGCCGCGCTTCGAGCGCGCGCGCGAGCGTGGCCGTCGCGTCGACCACGGCATCGGCCGCGCGCGACATCAGCGTGCCAGCGGGCAGCGACGCCATCGCCGCCGCCTCGATGCGGCGAATCGCGGTGCTGCGCAGCAGTTCGCTCATGACGCGCCTCCGGCGGTTCCTACGCGACACCCTTCATCTGCGCCGGCAGCCACGAAACGAGTCCGGGGAAGGCGTAGATCAGCAGCACGGCGATCACCATCAACGCGAACATCGGCGCGGCCTGCCGCGCGATCCACGGCAACTGCCGGCCGGTCATCCCCTGCAGCACGAACAGGTTGAATCCGACCGGGGGAGTGATCTGCGCCATCTCGACGACGATCACCACGAAGACGCCGAACCAGAGCAGGTCGATGCCGGCAGCCGTCACCGTGGGCAGGATCACGCCCATCGTCAGCACCACCATCGAGATCCCGTCGAGGAAGCAGCCGAGCACGATGTAGAAGACGGCGAGCGCGATGATCAGCTGGAACGTCGACAGGCCGAGCGAGGCGATCCAGCCGGCCAGGTGCCGCGGCAACCCGATGTAGCCCATCGCCAGCGTGAGAAAGGCCGCGCCGGCGAGAATGAGCGCGATCATGCAGTACAGGCGCGTCGCGCCCAGCAACGAATCGACGAAAGCGCGCCGATCCAGTGCGCCTTGCGCGGCCGACACCAGCAGTGCGCCGACGACGCCGAGCGCCGCGGCTTCGGTCGCGGTGGCCACGCCGGTGTAGATCGCGCCGAGCACGGCGACGATCAGCAGCGAAACCGGAATCAGGTGGCGCGCGCTCCACAGCTTCTCGCGCAGGCTCAGCGACGTGTCGGCCGAGGGCACGCGCGCGGGGTTCAGCAGCGCCCAGGCGGCGATGTAGCCCATGAACAGCGCCGCGAGCAGCAGACCGGGGACGATTCCGGCGACGAACAGCTTGGCGATCGAGACATCCGCGCTCACGCCGTAGACGATCATGATGATCGACGGCGGCACCAGCAGCCCGAGCGTTCCGGCGCCGGCCAGCGTGCCGACGACGATGCCCTCGGGATAGCCGCGGCGGGCAAGTTCGGGCAGCGTCATCCTGCCGATCGTCGCGCAGGTGGCCGCCGACGAGCCCGACACCGCGGCGAAGATCGCGCAGCCGATGACGTTCGTGTGCAGCAGACGCCCCGGCAGCCGGTTCATCCATGGCGCGAGTCCGTGGAACATGTCGGCCGACAGCCGCGTGCGGAACAGGATTTCCCCCATCCAGACGAAGAGCGGCAGCGCCGTGAGCGTCCAGCTCGACGCCGTTCCCCAGATGGTGATCGCCATCGCGTCGCCGGCCGAGCGCGACGAGAAGATCTCCATGCCGAACCAGGCGACGCCGGCCAGCGCCAGGCCGATCCACAGGCCTGAGCCGAGCAGCACGAACAGCGCGACGACGAGCAGGGCGGTGATCGTGAGGTCGCTCATCGCTTCGAAGACCGGGTTCGGAAAATGCGACGCGCAGGGCCGGCGCGCGCTTCACTCGGTGCGCAACGGCTCGGCGTCGACCGAGTCGTGCCGGCGCTCGCCGCGAAGCTCGAGCACCAGGCGGTCGGCGAAGGCGACCGCAAAGACGATCGTGCCGACCGCCATCGCGAGTTGCGGAATCCACAGCGGCGTCGCGTCGCTCGCCGTCGAGATGTCGTTGAAGACGTACGACTGCCAGGCGAGGCGCACGCTGTAGAAGGCGAACAGCGCAGCCAGCAGCAGCGCGAGCAGCAGCGAGACCATCTCGAGCACGCGGCGCAGGCGCGTGCCGGCCAGCGTGAGCACGAGCGTGACCCGGATGTGTTCATCGTGCGCGAGCGTGTGCGCGAGCGCCAGGAAGCCGGCGGCCGCCATCGAATAGCCGGCGTAGGCGCCCGTGCCCGGCACGTAGAAGCCGAACTGCCGCCCGGCGATCGACAGCAGCACCATGGCGAGCAGGCCGATCATCGACGCCGCCGCGAGCCAGGCGGCGACGTCGTAGAGCCGATCGAGCGCGGCGCGCATGTCCTTCGTACGCGTCGTCGTTGCCGCTGCCGTCACATCTTCCGGTACGCGTCGAGGATCGCCTTGCCCTCCGGGCCGGCCTGCCGGACCCAGTCGGCGACGAGCGCGTCGCCGACCTTCTCGAACTCGCTCACCATTTGCGGTGTCGGCGGCAGCACCTGCATGCCGTTCTTCTTCAGCTGGTCGAGGTACCAGGCGGTCTTCTCTTCCGAGAGCTTCCAGCCGCGCGTCTCGGCGTCGGCGGCGGCTTTCAGCAGCGCTTGCTGCACCGGCTTGTCCAGCTTGTCGAAGGCCGACTGGTTGACGATGACCGCGTTCTTCGGCAGCCACGCCTGCGTGTCGTAGAAATACCGGATGTGCTCGTAGGCCTTCGTGTCGTAGCCGGTGGAGCCGGACGTGATGAACGCCTCGACGCCGCCGCTGGCCATCGCCTGCGAGAGTTCGGCCGCCTGGATCGTCACCGGCTGCGCGCCGAACTGCTCGGCGATCTTCGCGGTGGCTGCGTTGTAGGAGCGGAACTTCATTCCCTTCAGGTCGCTCGCCGCCTGCAGCGGCTTCGTCGAATACAGGCCCTGCGGCGGCCACGCCACCGTGTACAGCAGCTTCATTCCCTGCGCGGCGAGCAGCTTTTCGAGCGCCGGCCGCGCCGCCCGGTCGAGCTTGCGCGCCGCGTCGTAGCTGGTGGCGAGGAACGGCAGCACGTCGATGCCGTACAGCGGGTTCTCGTTCGAGAAGTTCGAGATCAGGATCTCGCCGATCTGCGCCTGGTTCGTCTGCACCGCGCGCTTGATCTCGGGCGCCTTGAACAGCGACGCGTTCGCGTGCACGGTGATCTTCAGCTTGCCGTCGGTCGCCTTGTCGACGTCGGCGGCGAACTGCATCAGGTTCTCGGTGTGGAAGTTGCTTGCCGGATAGGCGGCCGGCAGATCCCATTTCGTCTGCGCGAATGCCGCCGGTGAAGCGACTCCGAGCGCGGCGGCGGACAGGATGGATACGACTCTCATCAGGCTCTCCGGTTCGTTTTGGTTGTGCCGCCGATCTTCGCACGCGCCGTCGGAACGGGCCTGCTCCCGGCTCGCGAAGCTTAGGAAGTTGTGCGATAAATTGTCAACGTAACGTTCACGTTTTGGAGATGTTGCATGGCAGCAGCCCGGCAACCGCGCGAGTGCGAACCGCTGCGCATTCTGTCGTCGGCACACCTGGCCGAAGGAGAGTGGGGAGAGCTGTCGGAGTTCGAGTTCGGCCTGATCGTGGCCGCGCACGCCTTCGATCGCTGGGCGGTGCGCTGCATGGCCGCCGCCGGCATGCCGGATCTCACCATCACCGATGTTCTCGTGCTGCACCACGTGCACCACCGCGGTCGCGGCAAGAAACTCGCCGACATCTGTTTCACGTTGAACTACGAAGACTCGCACGTGGTCGCCTATGCGCTGCGCAAGCTCGCGGCACTCGGCCTGGTGAGCGGCGAGAAGACCGGCAAGGAGGTCTTCCATTCGACGACGCCGGCCGGCGCAGCGCTCGTCTCGCGCTACCGGCAGGTGCGCGAGCGCTGCCTGGTCGCGTCGGTTCCCGACCGGTTGAACGTCGGCCTCGCGCCGCGGGCGGCGCCCAGCGCCACACCCGACCCGCCCGATCGCGACGGCCGCGACGAGCTCGCGAACCTGGCGCGCGCCTTGCGCACGCTTTCCGGGCTCTACGACCAGGCCGCGCGCGCGGCCGCTTCGCTGTGAGGGCGTCATGAGCCGCTGGCAGTTCTGGATCGATCGCGGGGGCACCTTCACCGACCTCGTCGGCCGGCGCCCCGACGGCGCGCTCGTCACCGCCAAACTCCTCTCCGAGAACCCGGGGCAGTACGAGGACGCGGCAGTCGAGGCGATCCGCCGGATGCTCGGCCTGGGCGAAGGCGAGGCGATCGGGCACGAGCAGGTCGAGGTCGTGAAGATGGGCACGACGGTCGCGACGAACGCGCTGCTCGAACGCACCGGAGAGCCGCTGCTGCTCGCGGTCACGCGCGGCTTTCGCGACGCGCTTCGCATCGCCTACCAGAACCGGCCGAAGCTCTTCGAGCGGCAGATCGTGCTGCCCGAGATGCTGTACCGCGAAGTCGTCGAGGTCGACGAACGCGTCGGCGCCGACGGCACGGTCGTGCGCCCGCTCGACGAAGCGCAGGCGCGCGCGTCGTTCTCGGCCGCATTCGCGCGCGGCCTGCATGCGATCGCGATCGTGCTGATGCACGGCTATCGCCATCCGGCACACGAAGCGCGGCTTGCGCAGATCGCGCAGGAGGTCGGATTCACGCAGGTCTCGGTGTCGCATCGCATCTCGCCGCTGATCCGGTTCGTCGGCCGTGGCGACACCACCGTCGTCGACGCCTACCTGTCGCCGGTGCTGCGTCGCTACGTCGACCGCGTCGCGCGCGCGATGCCCGGCGTGCGGGTGCAGTTCATGCAGTCCAACGGCGGTCTCACCGACGCGCACGCGTTCCAGGGCAAGGACTCGATCCTGTCCGGACCGGCCGGCGGCATCGTCGGCATGGCGCGCGTCAGCGCGGCGGCCGGCTTCGATCGCGTCATCGGCTTCGACATGGGCGGCACGTCGACCGACGTCTCGCACTTCGCGGGCGAACTCGAGCGCGAGTTCGACACGCTGGTGGCCGGCGTGCGAATGCGTGCGCCGATGATGAGCATCCACACGGTTGCCGCCGGCGGCGGCTCGATCCTGCATTTCGACGGCGCGCGCATGCGCGTGGGCCCCGAGTCGGCGGGCGCCGACCCCGGCCCGGCCTGCTATCGGCGCGGCGGGCCGCTCACCGTCACCGACGCGAACGTGATGCTCGGCCGGATCCAGCCGACGTTCTTTCCGCACGTCTTCGGGCCCGACGCCGACCGGCCGCTCGATGCCGACGTCGTGCGCGAGAAGTTCACGGCGCTGGCGCAGTCCGTTTCGCGCGAGAGCGGCCGCGAGATCGGTCCGGAGGCGCTCGCGCAGGGCTTCCTCGACATCGCGGTGGCGAACATGGCCAACGCGATCAAGAAGATCTCGGTGCAGCGCGGCTACGACGTCACGCGCTATACGCTGACGACCTTCGGCGGCGCGGGCGGGCAGCACGCCTGCGGCGTGGCCGACGCACTGGCGATGTCGCGCGTGCTGGTGCACCCGCTGGCCGGCGTGCTGTCGGCCTACGGCATGGGGTTGGCCGAGTCGGCGGCGATGCGCCAGCAGTCGATCGAGCGCCGGTTCGACGAAGAAGGACTCGCCGCGGCGGCCAGCCGGCTCGATGCGCTCGAGCGCACCGCACGCGACGAACTGCGTGCGCAGGGCGAGTCCGCAGACTCGCTGCGCGCTGCCCGGCGCTTGCTGCTGCGCTACGAGGGCACCGACACCGCGTTGCCGGTGCCGTGGAGCGATGCCGAAGCGATGCGCGCCGTCTTCGAGGCGGCGTATCGCCAGCGTTTCGCTTTCCTGCTGCCCGGGCGCGACCTCGTCATCGAGTCGGCGGTCGTCGAGGTGTCGGGGCCAGCGCCGGCGGCGTCGACGCTGGCTGTCGCGCGCGCGCGCCGCGGGGCGCTCGCTGCGCAGTGCCGCGTGCCTGTCTTCGTCGAAGGCGGCTGGCGCGACGCGCCGCTCTTCGATCGCGAGCGGATGATCGCGGGCGATGCGATCGACGGGCCGGCCATCGTCGCCGAGGCGAACGCGACGACGGTGATCGACCCCGGCTGGCGTGCACGGATGACCGACTCGGGCGACATCGTCCTCGAGCGGCACGTCGCACGCCCGAAGCGCGTCGCGATCGGCACCGACGCCGATCCGGTGATGCTCGAAATCTTCAACAATCTGTTCATGTCGATCGCCGAACAGATGGGCTACCGGCTGCAGAACACCGCGCACTCGGTGAACATCAAGGAGCGGCTCGACTTCTCGTGCGCGATCTTCGATCCGGACGGGCACCTCGTCGCGAACGCGCCGCACATGCCGGTACACCTGGGTTCGATGGGGGCGAGCGTGCGCGCCGTCATCGAAGCGCACGCGGCGCGCGGACCGCTCGCGCAGGACCCCGGCCGGGCTCCGCTGTCGCCCGGCGACGTCTATGTCCTCAACGATCCCTACGCCGGCGGCACGCACCTGCCCGACATCACGGTGATCACGCCGGTGTTCGATGCCGCAGGGCGCGAGATCCTCTTCTTCGTCGGCTCGCGCGGACACCACGCCGACGTCGGCGGCCGGACACCGGGTTCGATGCCGCCCGACAGCACGCACATCGACGAAGAGGGCGTCCTGCTCACCGACTTCCTGCTCGTCGGCGGCGGCTGCATGCGCGAGGACGCGTTGCGCGAGTCGTTGCTCGCGGCGCGCTATCCGGCGCGCAACCCCGCGCAGAACCTCGCCGACCTGCGCGCGCAGATCGCCGCCAACGAGAAGGGGCGCGAGGAACTGACGAAGATGCTGGCGCAGTACGGCCTGGAGGTCGTGCACGCGTACATGCGGCACGTGCAGGACAACGCCGAAGAGTCGGTGCGTCGCGTGATCGGCGCGCTGCGCGATGGCGAGTTCGCGCTGCCGCTGGACAACGGTGCGACGATCCGCGTGCGCATCTCGGTCGACCGGCAGCGGCGCTCGGCGGTGGTCGACTTCGCCGGCACCTCGCCGCAGCAGCCGAACAACTTCAACGCACCGCTGGCGGTGACGACGGCCGCGGTGCTCTACGTGTTCCGCACGCTCGTCGACGACGAGATTCCGATGAACGACGGCTGCCTGAAACCGATCGAGGTGCGCGTGCCGGAGGGCTCGATGCTCAACCCGCGCCATCCGGCGGCGGTGGTCGCCGGCAACGTCGAAACCTCGCAGTGCATCACCAACTGCCTGTACGGGGCGCTCGGCGTGATGGCAGGAAGCGCGCCGACGATGAACAACTTCACTTTCGGCAACGATCGCTACCAGTACTATGAGACGATCTCGGGCGGCTCGGGCGCGGGCGCACGCCTCGACGCGCAGGGTGCAACGGTCGGCGGCTTCGACGGCACCTCGGTCGTGCAGACGCACATGACGAATTCGCGGCTCACCGACCCGGAGATCCTCGAGACGCGCTATCCGGTGCGACTCGAGCGTTTCGAGATTCGCGCCGGATCGGGCGGGGAAGGGCGCTGGCGTGGTGGCGACGGCGCATTGCGGCGCATCCGTTTCCTCGAGCCGATGACGGCGTCGATCCTCGCCAATGGCCGCGTGCATCCGGCCTTCGGTGCGGCGGGCGGCGGAGCGGGTGCACCGGGAGCCGATTGCGTGGAACGCGCGGATGGGCGCATCGAGCGCCTGCGCCACGCGGACTCGGCGCAACTCGACGCGGGCGACGTGTTCGTCGTGCAGACGCCGGGCGGCGGCGGATACGGCT